>Ga0214480_100546_pt1 | contig 18873 bp, 18 predicted proteins | sample M1_20Mar14CPVII9_3_FD_165042 | JGI IMG/M metagenome (GOLD analysis project Ga0214480, IMG submission 165042) | Marine eukaryotic communities from Monterey Bay, California, United States - M1_20Mar14CPVII9sort6BwellE17 | ecosystem: Environmental > Aquatic > Marine > Unclassified | place: USA... | reverse complement strand
TGAGTAAAGACGGCGACGATCAATTATGGATCCGTGATGAAGTAGAAGATCATACTGATTATCGTCCCGAGGGTCTACATGATATGGGATGGTTGGGATATTTTGTTGGCAGACACGAACATTTAACCCTTAATAACCGGGGGTATCCTATTTCATTTTTTTTTGGAGTCGCTCACCACAAACTCAACTTTATCGTCAGCGCCGCCATAATATATCAACCAGCCTACTAGACAACTCTATATCATAGGATCTAACAGCTAACATACCTATCTATCACTGTATAATCACATTACCACAATGGCGGTCGCCTACTAGGTCTACTATTAGTTTCCTCCTAGGCTGCATTTTTTTTTGCAATTGTTGACGATGATGGGTTCGACAACAATGGTGGTCATCTATGGATAGAAGACGGTCTATACCTCCATCAAACAGTCAATGGCATCAATCTATATAATATTTATGGCAATTTTATTGAGTAAAACATCGACTAGGAGGCTGAGGAGATCATAGATGTATGTGTGTAGTACAGCCATCAAAATATGAAAGTTGACACTGACACCCCCTCCACCTACCACCTACAATAAAATGTTGATTATGTCATCAGAAGTGAATATCATTACACCTCCTCCTACAAATGCATAGATAACTATCATATAAACAACATGTAGCAGTAGTATTACCACTGATATGCGAATTGGCGGCAATAACATGCCAGGATATACAACCATCATCAAAGTAGCAATTTTAGGGGTGGTGGAGGATGCATCTAGAATGTCAACGTCCTGATACTTTCTAGAGGAGGTGGGGATACAACCAACACAACAGTCAACATCTATACTATATAGAGGTGATAAAAACACTAGGAATCATGGAGTAGGATGCTCTAGATGATCAGATATAGAGGTGGAGATATCATGCAATGAGGCAGATTCGGATTGGAGGTGGTAACAAACGTTCATTATGGTACGATAGAATAGGAACGGATTGAGTGTATTGTATAGGACAAAAAGTACACAAACAATAGTTTAGAGTCTAATCTAAAGGATAGTAAACTTATTATATTCATAGACAGCATTTAATTATACCATACCACCTTGACAAAGTAGCATAAAACATAGCAAATATCATAGGATACCATCAATTTTGCTCGCTTGACTTGGAGCGGATGGAATAACGCCGCCGATATGAGGAATTCGACCATGAAACTTGGTATACACGTCGTCTGGATGATATAGAGGAGGACAGCATGCTTGGAACGGTGTTAATCGGCCGTCTAGGAGGATAGTTATCGGAAATAAGCCAAAAAGTTCCCAAAAGTTCCCAAAAGTTCCCCCGGTTATTAAAGGGTTAAGAGAATTACATATAAAAGGGGACTTCGTTCCGACATCGGGTGCAAGTATTAGTGATGTTCTTGAGCCATTTCTCAAGACGATGAGCAGTAACAGATCATTATCTGAAATTCAATTTGAATTTATAGATCTGTCAGAGTGTAGACTATTCACAATACTAGATTCATTCTTCAAGGGTAACAGCAACTTGTCCAAAATCAGTATTGATGAATGTAATTTTGGAGAGGATGGATGCCGTTTGTTTGCTTTAGCGCTTGGTAGTATTGGGGGTGTTAAATCATTAACAGAAGTAGCAGTAGTGAATAATGAAGATAATATCCCTGGCGAGGGATTGGTGGATATCATTACATCACTGAGCATGCATCCTCATTTAAGTCTGCTCAATTTGTCTGGTAATCGCCTCAATAAAAACGGATGCATAGCTTTATCAACTCTATTACAAAACAGTACAACTTTGTTAGAAACCCTACAGCTCCCCAATATTGAATTAGATGACGAGGGAATTGATGCTTTGGTACCTGCATTAAAGAATTGCAGCCGTTTGAAAGACCTGAAGTTATGTAACAATCCCCAAGTAACAACCAAAGGGTGGCAGCATCTTGCAAGTATACTGGAACCTCTCAACTCAAGCTTGAAAGATCTTACCATGATGGGGAATAGAATTGATGACGAAGTAGTGCAGACGTTTGTAAATGCTTTGGTAAATAATCGTGCATTGCATAGTTTGGATCTAGACAATTCTAATCCATCAATTACTGAAAAAGGGCGGCAAGCCTTGTCCAAACTTCTGTGTGACACCTCGAGTGTTAATGCAACCTACCTATCAAACCACACTATTTGTGATATTGATTTTGGTAGTACCCGAACAAACACAAACGTTAAGTCTCTACTACAAATCAATGGAATAATCAACATCAACTTTGTTGTTGATGATAAGAAAGAAGTTGCAATAATTAAGATTCTCAAACATCATGATGACTTTGATATGTTGCCATTCTTTGAATGGGAGTTTAAAGTCCTACCTCTCATGATCAACTGGTTCGAAAGAGCATCTGCAATTACAATGCCCGACAACTTCGAGCCTAATATCGGACCAAGGAAGCTGTCTTCTATTTACCAATTCGTCAGGGGTATGCCAGATTTGTACGTGGAGACTCGTCTCAGGAAGGAGTTGGAGGATATTAAAGCTGCAGAATCACAAATGGAATTGAAACTGCAAGAGTTTAGGAAGCGCAAGAGGAGTATCACGGAAAGACTTGGGCCTCAGTGATGCATCAGACATCCTAATACTATAATAGAGCTATGTTGTACCTACCTCTTCTATCTATTTACTATCTAATCTCGAGGGACAGTCACCTCTTCAGCCTTTCAAACCCATATAACATAATCTCAATCCAGCAAAGGCCACAACAGCTAATTCTAATTTGACAAATGTCTTTTCATTCATACCCAACATGATAGGCTTGGCCAAGAACACACCCACAACGGCCACTATACCCAATCCAGTGGCTAGTGGTATCATAGCAACGCCGAGTGTACCACCCATAACTCGTATCGGCAACTTGCCGAGGTTTAAGAAACAAAAGAACATGGCACGTGTACCAACATATGATGCCGGTGATAACTCTGCTACTGATAATAGATATACATTGAGTATTGGTCCCATACTATTTGTCAACATTGTAGCCGCACCACCGATTAACCCGACTATACATGCCCATAGTAACTTTGTCGTTGATGATAATTGTTTCTTCCTTCTACTAATTCTTATTGGAGACGATGGACGTCCATCATCAATCTCTAAATGATTTGAACTCTTATCATTATCTTTATTAATCTCATTCAATAACTCTTTAGCCTCTTCATCATTTAAATCCATACTACCCTTCCCTTCCACTTCTGCCTTATATTCTTTCGAATCACCACTTAACTGATATTTAATTGCAAACTTTGGACAAAGGCATCTAACAACATCCTTCCACGTACGTAATGCCAATATACATAATAATATAACACCCACTAATAATCGTGCACCAACATCTGTCAAGTGCTTATCTAACAATTGACCTATAATCATACCAACGAATGAAGTGGGTAGTAATAACCATACGGTTGTCCAATCTAATTCTAATCGGTGTAGGTATGCTGCGTATATATCTATCATTGTTAATATTGGTACCATTAAGGCGACGGCGTATCCTAGTGAGTTTGATAGGTTTGGTGGTGCGGTTAAGACTGTTGCTGCCGTGGCTATTGTGGCTGTATTGCAATGTAATGAGTAATGAATAGGAAAAAGTGAGCATAATATCATGTGCACAAAACTCAAACCTCACATCAGATAGAGAAGTATGAGCTCACCTAAACCGGGTACACCACCCTTGCCTAAACCAAGTATTAATGCAATGAATGTAAGTGTTGGTAATTGCCCCGATGGTGGTAGAGATGAGGCGTAGGCTACATACTCGTCCATATTTGTTTTTTTGATGGTGCACTTTTGATAAACTTAATTGCAAGTCTTTCTCGTCTCTGCCGACAAATCAACCACTAAAATGAATAATATAGATAAAAAGCACTTTACTAACAACAAGTATGTGCTGACTATCTTCCATCGGTCGAATGCAGCTAATCTAACGATAGGCACCTGGGTCACTCCAATTGGACTCCATGCTTCGTACAAAGCGTACTAAAAGGGAGGTACGGCTTTGCGAAGCAAAGACTCCACGGAAAAATCACAAAACTAGGGCTAAGTGAAATTTTTATTATTTTATTGCAAAGTACAAAATTAGATACCTTTAAAAAATACCACTTTTCACACATGGCTAATTTCTGTGATTATCTAAAATCAAATTTTGGCCTCGCGGGAATAGCCTTACTTAGTAAACGGACAACATTTCACGTACAAACATCGTCTCTCACGTCGGTGCGTAGGACAACGTCGGATCTCATTCTACCGGATAATCCTTCTAAACTTAAGCTGTCCTATACATATGTAACACATTTTCGGCGTTGGTGGGGCTGGTTCAGCATGTGTTTGACCATAAGAAACAGCCTTTGCAACAACAATATTCTGTTGATGTGTGTGAATAGTAGTGATTCGTTGATGGTACTGCTGACCACCAGATAGAAGTTTGACCATGGCTGCCTTTATCTATGTATTGTCTATATAGTGATTGAGATATTCTATACATATGAGCAATTCTAATATAGTATAAGACACATAAAACATGCCTCACAACCAGCCCTTATTAGCCATGATTAGCAATAATTAGTAGTGATATGTTAGCAAGGCTGCCGGCTCCTAGACGATAGTTACACCATGGCCGCCATTGTCTATTGATTATTAACATAATAATCGAGGTCCCCTTAATTGGATTGCAATGTTAATACAGTATAACATCTAGTTTAGCTGCCATGCTTTATTGCTTCAACATGATGAGCCTATGATGGAGACACTATTTGCAATACAATATCTCAGCTTCTACTATACCTACACCCACCAAATCTTCAACCATACTGCTCAATAATACCTTCTAAAGTATTGTCTGCCGGCAATAGTTGCCAATCCTACCATAGCCGCCGGTGGAGACGTTGCTATAATAGGGCCTATTGCCGTAGTAGTGCACTAACAAAATTTAGGCAAAATATTACTACGTGGAACTTTTAGATATTTGGAAAGTCGATGTGATTTTTCTGTGGAGTCTTTGCCTTCGGCAAACGGTATCCCTTCCCCGTTTAGTCCGTAGCAAAGAGTCCAATTGGAGTGCACCTGGGTATTGTTTATTTGTCAAATTTCATGCTAAATAGAAAACTCCGTTTACAATATTACACATGTAAGCAGGAGAGATTCTATCTTACATCCAATTTTTATCGGTCACAACTCGTAACATCTGCTATTGCAATGTACGTCAGCTGACATCCATAACCATATCAAATAGCCGTTGGTTATTGAAGCGCACGGATCAAGTACTAGTGTTGTTATCGTATTATTGGTGGGTTTATATTTTATATCATATATGTATTAGCAGGTGAGTATGTATGATCATAAAACAAAGTGTTGCAATAACAAACAACTCAGTTTAGAGGTACCAACATTTAGCTAAACGACCTTCTGGTAGTCGATCATTTACCGCATTTGATTTGGTTGTTGTTAGTCCATTAACACGGACTTGTGAGACGGCGTTACATGTGTTTGGTCAACCTAGAGCTCCTGGTCAGCCTGCCTTCTTGTCTCAAGTATGTTTCATGTATGTGTGTACGGAAAGAACATAGAGAGTATATGTATGCTGTATATATATGGATGATGATTCATGAGTCTAACCTATACTATTTGTTACAGGATGCACCCGTAGATACACCAGAACATGCCGCAGGTGTTAAGATTGCTCCACCTCGTTTCTTAGTTAGAGAGGAATGTAGAGAACGATGGGGTCACTATGTTTGTGATGGACGTCGGAGTATTTCTGAGATTGCTGCCGAGTAAGTTTCATTTGTGTATATCATGTGTGCATATTGATATGTGCATATCTTATGCACATATATACTAATCTATAACTCTCATCTCCTTTCAAAGGTTCCCTAACTTCGACTTCTCAGAAATCGTACATATAACGAAGACGTCTTCTACTCAAACGAACGTGAAACAGACGAACATTGCTGTGACCGTGCTGTTAAGTTCTTAGAATGGCTGAATAAACGTCCAGAGAAGTGTATCGCTGTCGTTACACACTCATCCTTCCTTCGGCATTTATTTGGTCAATTCGGAGAGAACTTACATAAAGATGATATGGATAATATGCAACGATTGGCAGGTAATTGTGAATTAAGATCAATTGTCTTGTGTTCTCATGGGAATAAGGATGGGAAGAACATAGATCCTTTAATGCCTCCGTCTACTGCCCCTTCGACTGGTAAGTTGCACATATTAAATCTCTGTTTAGAAGCTTCCCACCTTTTGTTGACTCAACACCTTCCTTCCTTCTTATGCTCATCTGTATCATGCACAATAGTCCGAATGAAGTCTATGATCAGTGGAGATCTTCAGTCTATGATGAGTGGTGCATCAGAGGAGCTAGAGGGTGAGAAGGAGGATGAGATGTATGGACAAGAGGTTTAGCACCTGTAAAAGGATGAGGGATCTTAGATATTCTTGATAGAGCAAGAAGAAGTAGGTCAGTGCTAGTTTGTAAGTATAGGAGTAAGGTAGAGAAGTATCAGTATATATTACAACTAGATTAAGAGGTATAGTAGTTCCAGATCTAGTTGTATCTGGTCCATTGATATTGATAGCATTGGGACCAATCTTCTATGTCTTGTACTTCAGTGGCGAGATGAGTATAGCCGATTATATCAATGTTGCTTTTGAGTATACTTATGTTGCAGAGATTGGAACGAATCTAATGGACTGACGAGGTGACGAGTCAGGTATTGCACTTTGTTGGACATTACATGATATAGAAGACACTTCTTCGAATGTAGTAATAGAAGGACCAAGATATAGATTTAGTATATAACAATGTACATAGCTGTGAATGGATATCTTTGAATGATACCTATGAGTAGATTAAGTTTGAGGACAAAAGCTTTTACTAGAGATCTTAGTTGATATAAGAAAGTAAAGATAGGTATTATGGTAGTATTTAGATATCATTGAGCTTCGATCTAAATGCAATCAACTTGTTCTAAACTGTAGGATACACCACATACTACCCAAGCATATGATAGAGATATGCCGATATTCGTTTTCAATCCTCTCATGAGACATGTCTTCTAGCCTTTTTGCTCTAAGCCTTATTACTCTCCTACTTTGTTTTCTCATTCATTAAACTACCATATATCAAAACTATACCTAATCCTTCCACAACATGACGAATGCTGCATACTTCTAAAGAGATAGTCCACCAACAACAGCGGATACCAAAACAGTAACGACGGCATACTAGGAGTAGGTTAGACTTAGACCGATGACACCAGCATTAGCATTGCTACCACTGTCAGTTGTAGTAGTTGTAGTAGTAGAACTTGATTCGGTATGGCTGCATGACTTTCACTATGTTCTTCGGTATGGCTTTCCTCAACACTTTCAGTGTGACTTTCAGAATCAGAAGTGATCACATCAGCTCCTCCTGAATCAGTGTTGGTATCGGACTCAATCTCCATACTCGTTCCTTCTGATCCGGTACACCAACTAGCATCGAGGTTGAATGATTGAGTAGCATTATCTTCACAGCAGTTGATGGATTTGACACCCTTGAAGATTGAACCTTCTCCTCCAACTTGTGAATAACCGGATAATGATGAGCATGTCTCCATCTCTGCAACCATGTAACAGCAAGATGAGGCAGTGTGCCGATTAAGAAACTGAACACAGTAGATAGTAGGATAGAAGAGGATCTCATCGTCAATGAATGTTAATGGTAAGGGCTACACAATATATATGATATCCAGGCTTCCTTGGAAGGCTAGAGCTCTATCTTGGGCGGCTAATTTTTGATTTGCATTTTGTTGTTTTGTCTCACTTTATTGTAATTGGGAGTCTTTAAATTTAAATGGGAATTGAGATGTAGGACGATAGATTATTATGATGAGGTGATAGATAGAGGTATCAGATGATAGATGACAAGAAGCCTGCAGCTGCCGCGTAACAATGATAATGATAGTGATGAGCGCGAGGTGATCGTTAGTTGTGGTGAGAAAAATAGTGATCCTGAAGCGAGGTATCCTGGTATCCCTGCCGATCCGGCCGGATGCACTTCACATGCCGCTAAGCTGCACTCCTGTTAGACTCCTGTTATTGGTTAGTCTTACTCTATCCATATGTTAGCACAAAGAACTAAGAGTATAAGATGCTGTTTGTAATCTTTGCTTGCTTTTTACATGTGCTACTTCTGAAACCTGAGATGTTCTCTACTCATATCTATCACTATCTCGTCTGCCTTCTCAGATCATTCCGAATTTAGTACAAGTGCATATGTATTAGTTTCAACGCCCATCTCATTCAAATCAACAATTAATCCAGCCTTTTGGAATAAGAACCTATGATGCATATCCGTTCGTGTTAGATCATAACGTTCATGTGGACCGTCCGGTGTATCCATTTGGAATCGATCTAATCGTGCAGGTGCATACGGTCGATTCTCTTTGACAATTAATACACCGGTACCAATAACAAGAGATGATGCTAAACTTTTAAGTGTCCGTATTGCATCCTGATCAGTTAGGTATTGTAATGTCCATTGTAACCAAACCACATCGGCGGGTTCACCCCATGCTATTACTGTTTGTGGTTGTATATCCTCGAGACGGGAACATACGAATGTACAACCCTTGGAACGCTTCCGACCAAGGTATACTTGTGACCTACGTGACCAGTTAGGATCTGCCTCGACTAATCGTACTGTATCATATCGTTTAAGTAATACCAATCGTAACTAGCTTTTTATTCTGTGTAGTACGTGCCAATACCATCCATCGATCTAAGAATGCTAACCCCTCTTCACCATCTGCCTCGGCACCATCATCACCTATCATTGCCTTTTATTTATTTTTATTGTAGAATAGGGTGAGTATACAATAACTGCGCATAAACAATAGGCAAATAAGATATATTAAACACATCAGAGTTAGAGATTTTGCAATTGTGTGATTTTGAATAATTACCAATATATACCGAGAGAGAAAGAGATTTACCTCATTATCATTTTTACCACCATATCCTGTACCAGCCCAAAACTTATCATTCGCGGCATACCACTTTGTACGATTTGCAGTTTGGGCTGCATCCAGTTGAGAGTGGGAGGAGTAGAAATTTCCGAGATCGTCTGACCCTTTTTTTGTGTATGTGAATGTGTGATCATAATATATAATACTATTAGGTTTATCAAATATATCCTTGTCTTATTGATAATATTAGCCACTAATATATTACACATACCTTTAATTGTATCCGGCAGAACAGGAACCTCGTGTCACTTTTGATGTTTCTGCATGAGCTGCTTTTGATTTCGTAATCGATGATGGTTACTCATCTTCTTGGAAGATGATGACATGGTTAGTAATAATAAAAGCCTAATAATACAATAATAATATGATTCCGTCTGTGTCCACTGTATGGTTTACTACTTATGTAGCTAGTATGATAGATGATAGGTATTGATATTTTGATATTCTGCTGTCTGCGCCCTGCGCGCGCTGCGTAGTTGTCTTGGGATAGGCCTATCCTGCACTGACTACGGTCTGACCTTATTTTCTTATCCGTTGTTGCTTTGCAATACGTCAGCTGACATCCCATATTAAATAGCCGTTGGTAATTGACTTGGATCGAGTGTACCTGAAGTACCTAATTGTATCATCTTGTTGATTAATTTTCATAATATCTGGCTAGGTGAGTGAAATAAAACAAAGTTTTGCAATAAATGGTAGTATGTACCTTTAGTGCACCTCTTGGTAAATCTGAAATAGAATTGGGTTTTTGTCTGTTGTTAAACTGCAATGGGGCTCCGGGATAAGAACATGTGTAGTTTATCCACATAATAAATCCAATATGTAGGCGAGTGTTCTGACTTGCCGTCTATTGTATATGATGTGCTCGGGCTTTGATGTTCACCGAATTTGTTGCACTTAGACCAATCGGTATTCTACCGTCGAGACTTATTGTAATAAATACAACGAGGTGATATACCGAGGCAGTTGGTAGATGTTAGTTTACTAGCTTGTCATCGAGGCTTTTGGTTGTGTGTTTATTGTTAATTTGTATTATTAAACTCACACACACTTTTCTTTTTATCTGTTGCAATACAATACCAATATAATATAGAGTATGAAGTTTAAAAAGAAGTCAAAACAACCAGCAGATACACCACCCAAACAAATAATGTCAAGCAATACTTCCGCCACCGGCACTAAACAATCCTCACACGCCTCATCAGGCAACTCCAACAACAATATGAGTAAATCTAAATCTGAAACTGTCAATTATTTACTACTATACGAGGCAATGGTACGTCATCAAGATTTAGAATTTGACGCCACACATGATCATATTGCATTGACTATGGGACGTATTCAATACTTGGGACGGAAGAGTAGTGTTACTAATAGTAATACACCTGAATTAATTAATGAGAGTAGTAAAGAAGTGCCAAAAGGAATGTTAACCTATATACAAATGAGACGATGTTTATTACGATTGGGATATACATGGAACCGATCATTACCCACTCCCCAATCCTCCTCCACGACATCTCAACAACAACAAGTATATGATGATGATGTTAGTGTAATGAGTGCCAACTCAGCATCAACCTTCATCTCCGGCGGGGGTGCATCAACAACAAGTTCCACAAACATGGCCACACGTGATATAATCGCAACTGATGCACAATTAATCATGTTACTAACAACATTGGTTGAAATGGAAGAACGTCATCGTGCCTACAAGTTAATGAGTGAAGAAGAGAATAGTGATGATGATCCACTTGATAATGAGTATGAGGAGGTATTTTCCCAAGGATTGTTCCTACCGGAATTTATCCAAGCATACAAGTTAATTATTGGTGGTATGCAATCGTTACAGACATATCCGTCACCAGATCAGGCACCGAATGATGTAGCGTTGAGTAAGGCATGTCAAGAATTGGGTATGCCAAGTGACAAGTCGTCGTTACAGGAATTACGTATGAGATCAAGGGAACGTACCCTTGGTTTACTTCGTTTGTTCGGTCCAAACTCCAAGTTGTACAAGGATGATCCATATTCCAATTCCGATACAACACCTGGGTTACAATCCGCGGGAGAAAGTCCAACTGCATCACGATCAACACGTGATGGATTAGTCTCAACTCCCAACCGTTCCAACAAGAAGACGACCCCGGGTGGTAAGGATGGACGTCGATCCACAGCCATGATGGCCAAGGATGGCTTGTCTCCCCGTTTAACTGAGGAGGAGATACGTAAAATGGTCCATTCGAAGGATACAGCACTTGCCAGGATATTAGAAGAACATGAAAGTGAACTGAATGTCATGGCAACGAATATGGAAGAGTTACGTTTGAAGGGATTGGCCACACAGCGGTTATTGAAACGACGACGTAAACGTACCCGTACTGCTGCCATTGTGGGATTGATTCTATTGGTATTTGGTGGTGCCTTTTATGAATATTATAAACGTGAACAAGTCAAGGTTGAAATTAAGACAGGACGGGAGTTGGAACGTGCCGCTGATGCCAAGACTATATCATCCCTCAAGAAGGATATATCATCACTTACCTCGAAATTGAATGATGCCGAGGCTACTATCCGATATGAAGAGAATCGTTATGATGATATTAAGAAGAAGTATAATAAGGTTACCAAGACACTTGAGGAGACGGAGGGTAAATGGTTAGTTGATCAACGTGAATTAGAACGTTGTCGTGTTACACGTAAAGAACTTGATATGGAATTAACAACTATCAAGGGACGGAATGATGAGGTTGAAGAGGAGGTTAGTTGGTGTCGAGAACGTTTATCAAGTACTGAACGTGCCATGGATGGGATGGAAAGGGCGTTGAAGAAGAGTGCTAAGGAGATTGGTAGTGCTACTAATGACAATAAGGGATTGGTCCCTGTCGGTGGTGGTGATAAGACGAGTGATGGTAAGGATGATAAGAAGAAGGGTAAGCACAAGCCCGTACAGATGGAAATGAAGTATAACAAGTCCTTCCGTAATGCGGTGATATTGAGACAGATCTATTCGGCCGTCGGAGGAATCTTTGCCAGTGCACTGTTCCCAGGTGGTTTCCTAGCCAAGTTGATTGCTATGATGTTCGTTTAGATGATGGTGTTTGAGTATGATGTGAGCTGAAAGTGGAAAGGGTGTGAATGAACAGTGATGGGATTTGGAATACTTTATGCTGTTGACACCATTTGTGATTGTGTGGAATATGAATGAGAGAGAGGGGGAATATCAAGTGATAAATGAGCCCTAAAGAATGAAAGGTAGTGTTTTGAGTGTTTAAGGAAGAACAACTCAGTTTCCAGAAGAATGCACAAAGTAAAAAGCAAGCTAAGATTAAACAGCATCATCTTCTACTTATAGTGTTATGTTCTACTAACTATGGATAGAGTAGTAAGTAACAACATAGAAGAGGTCACTAGCAGCGAGGATAGGACGGAGGCTAGGATACCTCAGTCTATACTTATGATCAGGCGTAATTACATGTGCTATGTACATTGTTATATGTATACTACGTCTATATCTTGTCCCTCCTAGTATGATTCGTTAGTAGGAGAGTAGTTGTGAAGAGATATAACTCTTCTAAAGAGCATTTGGATTGAGGAACTTAGTCTAATAAATTAGAACCCACACTCGCCCTGTACTCCTCTCTGGTCTCCTCTCTTCGTCATTTAGGTAGTATATTCCAAACTATTCATACCAAAATTTCCATAGCCTCGTCTTACTTTAAAGCCATGAAAAGAAACTAAACATCACATACATACCCCACCACCCGTCAAACTTGAACCAAAATCTTTTAATTCTTTCGATCAACAATATAATCAGCAATAGCCAATAACGGTGCAGCCCGTTCACCAAACGGTGCCAAACATTCCTTAGCCTCATCAATTAAATCACGTGCATACTTCTTACTTTCTTCCAATCCTAATAACTTAACATATGTAGTTTTGTCTGTAGCCTCATCTTTCCCGGCAGTCTTACCCAAATCTTCGGAGGAGGCTGTAACATCTAAAATATCATCAGCTACCTGGAATGCTAATCCAATATCCATTGCGAACTTTTCACATGCGGCTACTTCCTCTTCAGTCGCGCCGCCTAACACTGCCCCGGAGGCAACAGCGACTTGTAATAATGTAGCCGTTTTATGAATATGAATCCATTTTAAATCATCAAGTGTGGTGCCTGGCTTGCCTTCGCATTCTAAATCCATAACCTGCCCGCCTGCTAATCCCTCGGCACCGACTGATTTACCTAAACGGGAAATAACATTAACAATTTTATCGGGTGATACTGATGATGGTGTGTGTTTCGCGACATGTTCGAAGGATGTTGATAGGAGTGAATCACCTGCTAGGATTGCTACATCTTCTCCGTAGATAACCTGTATTGTATTATATATAGAGACAGGGGGGTGTATTAGATATAAATACATAAGATTATTAGAGGGACATAAGGTACTTTATCACTCTCAAATAATACATAATATCTCTACTAATACAATATTCCAATCAAAGCAAACACAAGACACACACAAAATAAGAGACACATCATATGAACAAATATAATAAAACTTACATGACAAGTAGGTTTACCCCTCCTCAAATCATCATTATCCATACTAGGTAAATCATCATGGATTAAACTCATCGTATGGATCATTTCTAAAGCGACGGCAGTAGGCATGGCCTTTTCCTGTGACCCATCAGCGAACATTTCACATGCCGCGATACATAGTACTGGACGGATACGTTTCCCGCCTGCCATTAGTGAATAGGACATTGCCTCGCATATCTTTTATTTTATTTGTTTTGTTTTTATTTGATGAAAAGGTTGGTGTATAAAGAATAGAATGGCACGTATATTGTCAGTGTTAAAGTTGTATAAAAGAAGAAGCATATCACATACACAGAAAGAAACACATAATCTATTGCAATTCTACATCTCTCTACTCTTCTCTCACAAAATAAACATACCTTATCAGTCTGTGGAATCTTCGATTCAACACTAGCCTTTAATGCCTGTTCAATTGGTACAATTTTACTTGCCAAGTATTCATCTAAACTAAAATCTGTTGCTGTTGATTGGAATAAATTTGTTGTTTTTGTTGTTTTGATGGATGTTGGTGAGGAAGGAACGAAGGATGATGCAGTTTGTATTGATAATGCAAGTAATGCAAGGGAAATTAGTGTTGTTGTGGTCATTATTAAGCGTTGTTTGTGTTGGTATATCGCTGTCTGATTCCTCTTCTTGGTGCCGCCGTATGTAAGTCGCAAGTAGTTGCAATCATGAAGAAACGATGGGAGGATACCGCTCCAAGTGGAAGATACCAAGTACGAGCTAATTGACAAATAATATCAAATCTATGTCGTTTAATTTATAGTAACTCTTAAGTTGAAGTTCAGATAGAAGCCCTAATCGATCAATCATCTGTTTCTTGCGGTTCTCAAATGAGAAAAATGACGACAATGGGGGGAAGAGGAACAAAGCGCTCATAGAGATTGTAGAGCAGGAGGAACAATAGTTCATCATTGCAATACGCGCATATATAACCATCTCATTTATATATCATAGCTTATAATTGTTGGAGGGTAAATTCATATATAATTCAATAATAAAACATATAAACAGCAATCATCATGTCGACTAACTTCTTTGGATTGAAAAAGTCCAAGAGTGGCGGTGCATTAAATGCAATGGTTGATGACGGCTTTGAGTATTCATTAGGACCGCCGGAATCTGGATTTTCATTGTTCTTAGCCGAGAGAACTAAGAAGGTCCATTTCATACGTCATGCTGAGGTAAGTACGTCGTTAACAGTTTTCAGATGAGATTGCATATAATATGTTATGCACTACTCATATTGAAATTGCTGACACATCTCATGTTCTCTCATGATACCAATGTGACATCTGCCAATTCACAACATATGTAATAAACAAACAAATATACAATAGGGATATCACAACGTAGCAACAAAAGAAACAGGATCAAACCACTGTCTAGTAATGCCATCAGACTCCACAGAACTACCATCATCACATGCTCTATATGATTCTCGATTAACACCCAAAGGCATTGCACAATCAAAAGCATTAAGAGAACATTTAGCTAAACGACCAAGTGGTAGTCGATCATTTACAGCTTTCGACTTGGTAGTTGTTAGTCCATTAACTCGGACGTGTGAAACGGCATTACATGTGTTTGGAGAACCTAGAGCTCCTGGTCAGCCTAGTTTCTTGTCTCGAGTGGTATGTATATTGTATGTGTGTACGGAAAGAACATAGAGAGTATATGTATGTATATATATGGATGATGGTTCATGAGTCTAACCTACTATTTGTCTATAGGATGCACCCGTAGATACACCAGAACATGCCGCGGGTGTTAAGATTGCTCCTCCTCGATTCTTAGTTAGAGAGGAATGTCGTGAACGATGGGGTCACTACGTTTGTGACGGACGTCGGAGTATTGCTGAGATTGCGGCCGAGTAAGTTCTATTTGTGTGTATCATTTGTGCATATGATGTGTGCATATCATGTGCACAATAACATACTAATCTACAACTCTCACCTCCTCTCAAAGGTTCCTTAACTTCGACTTCTCAGAAATTGTACATAACGAGGACGTCTTCTACTCAAACGAACGTGAAACAGATGAACATTGCTGTGACCGTGCTGTTAAGTTCTTAGAATGGCTAAACAAACGTCCAGAGAAGTGTATTGCTGTGGTTACACACTCATCCTTCCTTCGGCATTTGTTTGGTCAATTCGGAGAGAACTTGCATAAAGATGATATGGATAATATGCAACGATTGGCAGGTAATTGTGAATTGAGATCAATTGTCTTGTGCTCTCATGGGAATAAGGACGGGAAGAACATTGATCCTTTAATGCCTCCGTCTACTGCCCCTTCGACTGGTAAGTGTTATATGCATATATTGAATCTCTGTCTCTGTTTTGCAAGCTTCCCCTCCCTTTTGTTGACTCAACACCTTACCTCTTATGCTCATCTCTCATACACAATAGTCCGAATGAAAACTATGATCAGTGGAGATCTTCAGTCTATGATGAGTGGTGCATCAGAGGAGCTAGAGGGTGAGAAGGAGGATGAGATGTATGGACAAGAGGCTTTAGCACCTGTAAAAGGATCATAGATATTCTTGATAGAGCAAGAAGAAGTAGGTCAGTTGTAAGTGTAGGAGTAAGGTAGATAAGTATTAGTATATATTACAACTAGATTAAGAGATACAGTAGTTCTATCTTTACAGCTACTTTACTTCTCAAAATTTCTCGTGCCTGTGCATTACTTCTTCTCGTCAAAATTTATATGTACATTGCACCCCCTCCTTCCATTTAATCAGAGGTAGTAGAGGATGGGGTATGTGTAGGACGACATGTAACTGCATGCATCATAGCAATCAGCTGAGCTCGGTGCCTTGGCATATCAGATTCTCTCAAAGATAAATCCGCCATTGCCTGAGGATCATCTAAACCAAGAGAACTTTGTCTACATTGTTCCAAAAGTACTGCCGCATATATATCCTGCCTATGCTGTCTTGCACTGTATCCTTCTCGACATCCATGTACACGAAAACAGTCCTCTAATCCCAAAAAGTAGACTGAATCTTGACGTGTGAGCTCGCTAATTGTGGCTGTTGTTAATAAGTGATGCATATCATATGAGTATTGCAATTTGAAGAGCTCTATATCCGTCTGTGAATACCAGAGCTTGGCTATAACTTTCGGTGTGTATAATATGTTATCAAGGATGACCATTTGGCTATATTTGGAGAAGGACACACTCTTCATAGTCACCGTCATCTTCGCCGAGCAGTTGTTGGTGTTGTTGCTTTTATTGTTGCTCATGTCTTCAGGTGTTGTTGCTATGTTGTTGCTCATGTCAATGTCAAAGCTACTAGCCACCAAACTGAGACGGTAGTAGTACTACTCTTCATTCTAATGTATGTGCATGTAAATGTATGTAATGTTGTCTCCAATGTTAATCGGTTGCCGCGAGGTTTCTTTTTTTTTACTTCTCTGAGCAGGATAGGCTTTATTGCTAGTGCCGGCAACCTCTAGTGCCCTTTCGTTTGAGACATATCATGCCTCAATATGTGATGTCGTAGCTCAATAATCCCAATAAATAACTCCGATGGGGAATAGAGGACTCACAAAGATACTTTTGTGAGACACGAGGAGGCAAGAACAAACGGTTCATAGTCGTTCACTATGACCGAGGTTCTCAAACTCAAACTACTGCCTCTTCATTGCTCTCTTGGCATCTCGTGAAGTAGCAATAAACAAGCATCCTGCTCTCTAATACTTAGTAAATTTTCTCCGTCAACCAAAGATTTGCAATACAATATGTGGCAACTCAATAGAGACATCTGCATGTCAAGAACAAAGTCGTATCATCAAGACGATTTGAGCTCATCAAAGCAATCATCTTCGTCGTCGTCCTTGTAGATGTAGTATATAACAATGTACATAGAATAGAGATAACTCTAATGAACATATTAGTTTACATTACTAGCTTATGGTTATACCTTTAAGTCTGAATAACCAAAAAGCAAAGGAGACGGTATTAGAACTCTCCTTTAGTTCTACGTATACGATGAAATGCCATTTCCCAACATGATACCTTCTTCTCTCGATTGACAGATAGTGATTGTGGTAGGATAAACAATCTTGGTGTTCGTCGTCCTCCATCAACCACTGAACCGTCCACTTCTACTTCATCATGGTCAGTGCCACTTCTTAGACTTGTGGATAGAGTTTGCCTTGCATCCAACTTGTTGGAATCCTTTAGTCTATTAGATGCAGCTTCTTTCTCTTGTTCACCATATACTAAGTTGCCATTATCATCTACCCATCCCAAAAGGACGGCCTTGCCATTCTCCCTTGAGTTCTTGGTTCTATTGTTATTCTGCTCAGAGGCACCAAAACTAGTGGGAAAGGGAGCAACAGTACTTGGAGTATCCTCTTCCTTCTTCTTGTTGGTATTACTTGCAGCCGTGGCTAGATCCTTGTCATTCAGCAGAGACGGTGTTGCCCCACGTATCTGTTGGTGAAAAGTCTCCTCGTCAACATCAACTGGTGGTATTATCTTCGGGGGCTCATCCAATAACGACTCTTGTTTCATGGCCGAGATGTCCACTTCATCCGTACTCAGTAATAAAGGTTGATCCATATCAACATTTGAACTCTCATCCTCAGCTGATATTGACATTATCAATACAGGTGGCTCGGATGATGGATCTACTCGTTTTATTACCAGGGGTGAGGAGGGTATCTTCGGGGCAACGTTCACATTATGATGAGCTCTACTATCTACAGACCGTCCTCGTTTCGGACTTCGTTGTGGTCTAGGTGATATTGGCTCTGGACTGAATGGCTCTTGTTGTGGTGAGCCCGAAGGAGGAGGTTCAATTGATCTAAACTTGCTCGGAGGAGTTGATTTACTCCTCACTCGTTGTGGTGATGAGAATGACGAACTAGACTTGAATAGATCGGAGAATTCCGAGGAATCAAATGTAGTTTCCAACGACGCCGTTATTGGTGTTGTTGGTGAAGACAACTTGATGGGGGAGAATGCCGAACTACTACCAGATGTTATGTTTGGCCGTTTAGCTGCTACTGCTCCTCCCCGTGCCTTGGCCCGTCTTGATCTTGGTGTCATACTCGAGGATCTAGGTGGAGATAGAGGAGCTATTGGCTTGTTTTCAGCAGCAGCAGCAGCAGCAGCTTCTTCTTCTTGGGTACTTGATTTGGGATTATTGAGCTACGACATCACATATTGAGGCATGATATGTCT
>Ga0214480_100545_pt1 | contig 18877 bp, 9 predicted proteins | sample M1_20Mar14CPVII9_3_FD_165042 | JGI IMG/M metagenome (GOLD analysis project Ga0214480, IMG submission 165042) | Marine eukaryotic communities from Monterey Bay, California, United States - M1_20Mar14CPVII9sort6BwellE17 | ecosystem: Environmental > Aquatic > Marine > Unclassified | place: USA... | reverse complement strand
AAGTTACCTTCCTGTCCTCTATTTTCCTGCCAGTGCTTGTCAGAGCCATCCCATGTATAGTCAAGGACTTGGGAATGTCTACTATAGCATATGCATCACTCATGGTGAAGTTACAACAAGACGGCTACACCTCAAAGACAAGAGAATCGCAAAAAAATTGAGGGAAACCGAGCCATTCGATTCGTATGTTTGGGTGTGGCAAGTTACCTTCCTGTACTCTTTTTTCCTGCCAGTGCTTGTCAGAGCCATCCCATGTATAGATAAGGACTTGGGAATGTCTACTATAGCATATGCATCACTCATGGTGGAGTTACAACAAGACGCCTACACCTCGAAGACGAGAGAATCCCACATTTTCTGACAACGACAATGCCATTCTGATCATCCCACTTAGATACGGACACCCGTTTATTGTTATGTGAAGATACCTATTGAGATACCTGTGTGAAGATACCTTGAAGAAGATCCTACAGTTGAATCGCTGTTTATTAAAGAGGAGATTACACCTCTTATAAGTAGGATAATAGTAAGACAGTCGGGTAACGAACGATAATCCATTGTCGTTGACAGATTAAGCAGTCTTGAGATTCTATCTCCTAATCATAGATTAGCCGGATGTTTAGTGTATATTGCAATAACTGAGATTCGCTCTGTTGGGATATTACAGTCAGTTAATTATTGCAGGCTTTGAGAAGGAAGATCTGTCAAAAGAGATCTTTTTACCTTCGTAATTCAGGTGCAAGTAATTAAAGTGGTAGGAGGAACAACAACACTAGCATGTCATCAACTACAGTCCGTCAAAACGAGGAATACCCAGGTATGGTTAGATGCTAATAGTGATGTTCTACTTCTTCTCCGTGGGGAGAACAAAACTAACCTGCGTGGTTTGCGTAGTGTTATGCGCCGTCCTAGATTACAACAGACAACATTCGTTAACGCCGATGGGGAGAATAAAACCCTATCACAAGATCAAATAGATGAACTAAGAGCTATGATAGATTCCTTTTGGAACCACCTCCAAAACTGGCATGGTCCTCCATCAATCGCCGGTGAAGTTGATATTACCACCATACCCAGAGAAGACTTCCTATCATTCCTTGGACGTCACGATGACTTAGAAAACAACCCTGTGCTAGAAGACAATGATCTCATGATACGGTCATATGCTCTGAGAACACAATCACAGTCCGACAGCAGTAACAACAACCGTACTAGAAGTAATTCCCCAAGATCTTCCCGTTCCACAAGTCCGACGGCAAGACGAGTTACCAACCACCTCCTTGCCCAGTTCCTAAAGGGAAAGAGACCGCTAACTGATTACTCAATGCTCCTTGAGAATATTATGCAATGGTCTGAGTGGGATCGCCAACTTGATGCCCTCGCCCATGCCCATGGTGTGGAAAACGTACTTAACCACCTCTACACTCCGGTACTAGGTTCAGATGAGGAGGAGGTATGGGAGAAGATGCAGATTCATATGTATAACGTATTCGTCAAGCTTGTTAAGGAGACAAAAGGTCTGCGTATCGTCAAGGAGCATAAGGGCGATAGGGACGCACAGACTATATACATTAAGTTGCGTAACTACTACACTGGCGAGGCATCGCAGATAGCAATTGCCAACCTTGATGAGATGGAGAATAGCATCATAAGATCAGAGATCCCTGAGAATAGGCGTCAGGCTTTGCATAAAGTCATGCAGAATTGGAAGCTCAAGGTAGATGACTTCAATGAGTTAGCACCCGCTGCACGATTTATTAATGAAGCCCAAACCCTGGTGCACTTGAAGCATTTCATCCAGAATGTCCCCAAGCTGAAGAATATCAACGATTTGGTTAACGTCATGTGCACTGGTATTCAAAACAGTGGCCATACCCCAACAGCCCGTGATAAGATCCAGATGTACTTCAACGTTGCAGCCACAGTAGACAAGAATGTTCAGGAGGGCAACCGAGGGAGAAGAGGAGCGCCCTCAAGGAACATCCACGTAACAGAGATCCTTGGTGAGGATGCTGATGAGCGTGGTAATGATGTCCCGCTTCTTGAGAATAATGCCCATGAAGGACTGCCCGACGAAGATGGTAATGTAGAGGAAGAAGTTGACATGGATATGTACCGTGCTTTTGCTACCTTCATGAGGGGATTAAAGATGAACAAGGCTACATGGACCCGCTTGTCCCCGGAAGGTCAGCAGACATGGGACCTCCTTACTCAGACGGATAAGAATACTATCCTTGGCTCACGCCCAGGCATGCCCCCAAGTCCATCAAGGAGTACCCCTCAAGGAACACCTTCCAGTGCACGTCCATCACCACGTCCATCCGCATTACGTAGCCCACCTAGCCGACAACAAGTTGAATTCCATGAAAGTCCCGACAGTGTACCCACCATTGGTGAACAATATGAGACAAACTTCCTTGAACAGAGTGATTACACTGTTAACAACGCTACTCAACTTGCCAACAATAACACAGTAGCTTTGTCCAACGACATGTACTACACACCCAAGCCGTCCGAAGCGTGTAGCATCTTCAAAACCATCACTGCTGTGCCGAAAGTTACTACGCCTAATGATAAATCATCACCCGCAGTACCTGGGGAGAATAATGGCAGCAGTGATAAGAAGAGATTCCGAATGCCCAAGCTACGTGTTCGTATGGCAGTTTTAATTGATTCTCGCCCATGGGAAGACTATCTAACCGAAGAGTATGACCTACTTGCCACAAGGATTCAGTTACCACATCACTATTCTACTTGGCACTCAATGATTCCGAGGGAGATACGGCACAGACTCACGGTGGGTAATGGGGAGAATGCCACGAGGGTAGACATTCTAGAGTGGAGAAGTAGGATGCAAGGAACTGTACCTACCGCGACGGTAGCGGCTGAGGTGCTTTCACACGAGTTAAGTATGACGGTGGCAGGTGACAGGGAGGAAGTAGACCCATGGTTAGACATGAGGGAAACGAGGAGAGCAGATGGGGAGCCGACAAATGGGGAGGTAGGGGAGCTACTAAACGGAAACGAGGGTGGTGAGTATAACATGACGGAACCGAGCACAGTGGACGGGGGTAACAACCGGGGAGTATCGGGACCGGGCATGAGGCTCCTGGATCATGTATCACCTGAACGACGTGTTGACATGTTTGGATTTCAAGGCGGGGTTGCGAATGGCATACCAATTGGCTCATTTGCCAGTGTTGTCAGCCTCAGTACCGGTGAAGAAGCTTTGGTAATATTCTCAGAGTATGCCCATGACCCAAGGAACCGGCATGCCATCCACTCCACGCTACAGCTCACAGATCATGGCATGATTGTTGAGGATCGGTCCCCAAGGTTTGGCACCCCACCATCCATCACAACACCTGAAGGAGATGTTATCCCTCTAGTATTCACCGACGGTATACCCATGCTACGGTTAAGGTACCCCACGGATATGGAAGTAACTGCCATGAGACGCATCTACATCACAGGAACTGATGCATGGTCGCCCAGCAAGTATGACCGGCCGCTTGTTATGCCCTCAATCTGTATCACCCCATCAAGTACAGTATATGAACTGACAGGATTACCACCCCAAGATGATGAGTCAGACGACACATCCACGACGCAAGATTGTGACACCATAGACGACACGGTAGACACTGACAACATCGATGATTCCCTCGAGACGACTGGACAGGTAAGTTGCAACTACAAGGAGGTAATCCGTGAACTCGAGGGATTGTTGGCATGTAAGGAATTAGTACGTCACCGACGGAAGGCAGTGCTCAGGGAGCTACGGGAGGTAAGTATGCGGGGAGATATTGAGGGAAGGTTGATTGCTGACGCATTTGGAGACAATTATCCACAAGGTACGTACATGACAGTACCACCACGGCAGGCACCACCAAGGAATGGTGACGGAAACACCATGCAGCTACCCACCGGAGACAACATGACATTCATCGGGAGCTGGACGACATTCACGATACGTAACGCGTCATTAATCACCCAGGCTAGATCTGATGAGATCGCCCACCGACTCAACGCTCACCAGTTATTTACAGGAAGAGCAGGGAACCCCAGGACCAAGCTTAACCAACGCATCAGGCAGCTTGCATTCCAACACAACATGGTAAAACACCTCACCATGATTATCAAGTCACCATGGTACGGCTACACCCAGGGCAACACGATTATCAGTGAACGTACACTAGTACTTCATCCTACACTGGTAGAGTTCATGCGTATACACGGCTTTGGATCAAGGATTATTGCGGAAGGGATTATGTTCGGAGACTCCGACAGATTTGCAGATATGAAGATTGATATGTTTGGACAGATGTCAAACATGAACTATGTGGGACCGTCATTCACTTGTCCCGACGATGTATTAGAAGAATTTGAGATTGGTAAGACCTAGAATGACAGGGGAGTGACAACGACAATGCCATTCTGATCATCCAACTTAGATACGGACACCCGTTTATTGTTATGTGAAGATACCTATTGTTGAGATACCTGTGTGAAGATACCTTGAAGAAGATCCTACAGTTGAATCGCTGTTTATTAAAGAGGAGATTACACCTCTTATAAGTAGGATAATAGTAAAGAACCAAGTGATACTGTAAAGTATAACGCGTATATCGATCTAGGGATATACAACCATCAACAATAACTGGGCTTCGCGCTGTTGTTAATGTCGGGTAACGAACGATAATCCATTGTCGTTGACATTTTCGAGGGAAATCAAGCCATTCGATTCGTATGTTTAGGTGTGGCAAGTTACACTCTTTTTTCCTGCCAGTGCTTGTCAGAGCCATCCCATGTATAGGTAAGGACTTGGGAATGTCTATTATAGCATATGCATCACTCATGGTGGAGTTACAACAAGGCGGCTACACCTCAAAGACAAGAGAATTGCAAAAAATTGAGGGAAACCGAGCAATTCGATTCGTATGTTTGGGTGTGGCAAGTTACCTTCCTGTACTCTATTTTCCTGCCAGTGCTTGTCAGAGCCATCCCATGTATAGGTAAGGACTTGGGAATGTCTACTATAGCATATGCATCACTCATGGTGAAGTTACAACAAGACGGCTACACTTCAAAGACAAGAGAATCGCAAAAAATTGAGGGAAACCGAGCAATTCGATTCGTATGTTTGGGTGTGGCAAGTTACCTTCCTGTACTCTTTTTTCCTGCCAGTGCTTGTCAGAGCCATCCCATGTATAGGTAAGGACTTGGGAATGTCTACTATAGCATATGCATCACTCATGGTGGAGTTACAAACAAGATGGCTACACCTCAAAGACAAGAGAATCGCAAAAAATTGAGGGAAACCGAGCCATTCGATTCGTATGTTTGGGTGTGGCAAGTTACCTTCCTGTACTCTTTTTTCCTGCCAGTGCTTGTCAGAGCCATCCCATGTATAGGTAAGGACTTGGGAATGTCTATTATAGCATATGAATCACTCATGGTGGAGTTACAACAAGACGGCTACACCTCAAAGACAAGAGAATTGCAAAAAATTGAGGGAAACCGAGCAATTCGATTCGTATGTTTGGGTGTGGCAAGTTACCTTCCTGTACTCTATTTTCCTGCCAGTGCTTGTCAGAGCCATCCCATGTATAGTCAAGGACTTGGGAATGTCTACTATAGCATATGCATCACTCATGGTGAAGTTACAACAAGACGGCTACACTTCAAAGACAAGAGAATCGCAAAAAATTGAGGGAAACCGAGCCATTCGATTCGTATGTTTGGGTGTGGCAAGTTACCTTCCTGTACTCTATTTTCCTGCCAGTGCTTGTCAGAGCCATCCCATGTATGGGTAAGGACTTGGGAATGTCTACTATAGCATATGCATCACTCATGGTGGAGTTACAACAAGACGGCTACACCTCAAAGACAAGAGAATCGCAAAAAATTGAGGGAAACCGAGCCATTCGATTCGTATGTTTGGGTGTGGCAAGTTACCTTCCTGTACTCTTTTTTCCTGCCAGTGCTTGTCAGAAATGTCTATTGTAGCATATGCATCACTCATGGTGGAGTTACAACAAGATGGCTACATGGCAGATGGCAGATCTGATCAGACTCAGAGAGCTGAGGCATGAAACCTGCCTACTTTTGGCTGTAAAAGCATCATGGATTGACCTATAATCATGCTGGGAGGATTCTTTATTCCCTCGTTTACTTATACAATACCAAACAATCACTATCCTAGCACCTACTTGATGATAGACACCTCTTCATGGCCATAAAAACACTGTCATATGTTCGTTTTTGAGCTATTTTGGAAAATTTCATGTCTAGTTTTTTGATTGAAATGCAACATGTAAGCTTAGTTTCTCATCAGCTATGGATTGTTGACATATAGTAGACCATATTAGAGGGTTTACTGATTGGAAAATACCTAATATTGAGTGAATTACATTTTGTTAGTAAAAAAAGCTTACGGTGTCAAGTTTAGTGGTTGGAAGAAGACTTTTCTGTAAAATAAAGAAAGAAGAAAAGCTCCCTATGAGAGTATGTTGATTTAGAGTTTTATATATGGCATGATCATGGGGTGGTGATGTTAGTATAGACGAATGTACTATTACTTAAGTGCGAGGGTGAACTATGCAGGCACTTTCTAATATTTATCCGATGATAATTTTATGTGGTATAAACTGCACATTTATCATCAGTAAAGTCTCAGCACATTATTATGAATTTGCTTTCACCCATCAACATAATACACTCTCATATTATACACGAAGAAGAAGAAGAAGTAGTAGTAGTACAACACAGAGATCATTATCATCATCTTATGAAACATGGGGTGACGGCAATTTAATACCTGAGACGTTTTCAGATTTATACTCATTGCAAAATGCAAGTGATGATGTATCTCCTATAAATTCACAACCATATCTACCTCAATGGCTTATTGATAGAACATCTAAATTAGGTTTCACCAATCCTACATTATTACAACAACGTGCATTGGATATATTGTTACCGAGAACTACTGAAGTGGAGAGTGAAGACGTACCCAGAGATGTTATAATTCATGCACAAACTGGTTCGGGGAAAACATTGGCATATCTTCTACCATTATTAAGTAGAATAGACATTAAAAGATCGGCTGTGCAGGCATTGATTGTTGTACCAACTCGTGAACTTGGATTACAGGTAGTTCGTGTTGCTAGACGATTGAGTGTCGGCGTCATGACAATAGATGACAATGATATGATAGACGATACTACTACCTCAACAACAACAAGCAATAACAATGGCAATCAAAAGATTATGATAATGCCTCTTCTACAAGGATCTTCAAATACTAGACAACGCGCTTGGGCTTGGGCAGATCCTCCCCATGTTATCATAGGCACACCTGATGAGCTATCACAAATGGTACTTCGTGGAGGTGTACGTGTCAACTCTGTCAAGATGGTAGTAGTTGATGAAGTTGATGCATGCTTGGGTAAGGGCGGAATAAACGCTTTAGGTAGTACGGGTAGTGGAACATTGCATGAATTGCTATCTCGACATTTAAACCCAACATATCAAGAGGTTGAAAAAGTATCAACCAGTATGGAAGGAGCAGATGGACGTATGTTCAAATTATCTGTATCATCTGATGATAATACCGGTCGTGACGATGACAAGCTATCTTCATCAATAAATGGGTACAATGTATATGCTGATAAACATCGTCAAACAATATTTGCATCAGCCACGATACCTCAGCATAACCATTTCATGAAACAATGTGTTCGAAATGGATGGACACTACAAGAACCTATCCGAGTGAATGTTAGTCCAGGAGAGTTGGTACCACCGACGTTGAAACATGTGTATGTTGTATGTAGAGATAAGAGTACAAAAGTTGGAGGACTACGAAGATGGATGAAAAAGGAGCTTTCATCAGCGGGCTCAAGTAGTAATACTGATGGAGACAGTAGCCCAAACAAAGTCTTGATATTTTGTGATCCAATTAGATCGTTGGAAACATTAGCAGAGATAATAGCCAAGGATTGGAATGGAATCATTTGGAAAGAAGGATATTCAACTAAAGAAGAAGGTGGATATAATGCTGTTATATCAGTACTGAGAAGAGAAGATTCATTGGGTGCTCGGGCTGCAGCAATGGATGGCTTTCGTGGTCCTGGAGATAACACTGGGATTGCAAAAAACAATAACATCAGCAACGAGAATATCCAAAAGGATGACAAACTTCGGATCTTACTATCCACAGATTTAGCAGCTCGTGGTCTCGATATATCAAACATATCTCATGTCATCAACTTTGACTTACCGAATGATGGTGACACATACGTACATAGAGGAGGTAGGGCTGGCAGATTGGGCAGACAAGGCAAGGTAATGTCCCTTATAAGTGCAGACCAAGAGTTTGTGTTAGAAAGATTGGCAAACAAACTGTCATTAGACTTGAGATGCGTGGCTAGACAAGAGGTAAAGGGCAGAGCGAAGAAGAAGAAGGTATCTTGAATTGATTTGATAACGAAAACATTTACATATAGACTATCTTACAACAATTCAGTGGTAACTAGAAGACACTTCTTCTTCTTTTGCATACGAACATGTCAAATTCTCGCAGCTTTGCTTTCCAAGCTATAATATCTATTTAGGGTCTGCGTCGTCTTTCGGGAGCTCTCACTAAATGCACTTTCGACTCGCGCTGGATATTGTAATGAGACAATGTTTTGTTATTGTCGAGCGTGATACCTTTGAAGATAATACATTGCTCAGCAACAGGAATGTTTTCTATCGCGTTGATCTTACTCTTCAGTTCAGATACCTTATCAGAGATGGAAACATTGAGTTTGATACTTTTGCCATTCAGCATTTCAACAGAAATAGGTATTTCACTGGATCGAATGACAACAATCAATTTTGACTGACTTTGAATGTTGCACTCAGATAATGATTTCTCATCATCTAATACACTCCCTCCGAAAATTAGGCTCTGGTTTGCTGGAGAGATACCCTCCTTAGCGTGGTACTTGACTTTGACATTCGATACTTTATCTGAAAGAGATACGTCAAGAGTGACAACTTTCCCAGCAAGATTCTCTACACTTATCTTAACCAGAGAGGTAGATCGCGGCATCATACTCCAACGAAAGCTGTACTGTAGTTGAGATTCTTTTTGGATATTATATTCTGATAAAACTTTGTCGTCCTCCAAAGACTTCCCCCCATACCTCAACGACTGCAACTTAGGTTCGGCATAACCTCTTTCATGTATCTTTTGCTTAACAGATAGCACAGTATCAGAAGCTTTTACATCCAAAGTAAGCGTTTTATTCTCAGGTTTCACGAAGATTTGCATTCGCCTATTATCCCTTTCATTTTGCACTCCAGATGATGCCGACTGGGTGAATTGTGATGTTAATGCACTGGTTCTTCCAAATGTAGCATTTGTGGAGGTACTACGACTAAGATCTACAACTGCATTCGATGTACTGCTATTCTCATTATTGTCTCCCCGTCTCTTTCGTTTCTTCTTCTTCTCAACACTTCCCTTGTCTTTATCCTCCGAGTCACTCAAATCCACATCAATCACCTCCATTTTCTTCTCCACACTCTTCAAAAATTCTTTAGCATCATCTAATTCCTTTTTCGACGATGTCACTTGACTTTCAGCACTTTTCATTTGTAACTTAGCAGATGCCATCATCTGTTCTACCAATGCCATTTGCGACTGGGCCGATTTTCTAATAATAGCATAAACATAAAAGAAGAGGAGGAATTCAGTGAAGTAAGATAATCATGTTGTGTTTTCTAGTGAAGTCAATCATGCTACTTGATCAAACCTACAAGGTTCCACAAATAAAAGATGAGAAATCTTACTCACAGCATATTAGAAGCAGAAGAATGTCCTCTTTCCGCAGCAGTCACACGGAGTTTAGCAGCGTTTATTGCCTCTGTTGCCATTGTTAGGTATGATATATATTATAAAGCAAGTCAGCTTAATTGTTGACGTTGATTTGTATTGGTTTTATAATTGTGTGTTTGGACCACCACTTGTGAAACGTGCTATTATGAAACAACAAGAAGAAATGAATAATAATAAAGGATAAGAGGTTACACCGTAATTATCGTGTGATGTTAATATTTGATTACTCTTGCCGATATTCATAATTTATTGTGATAAATAAATGTTTAGAAATGAAAATGAAACTTCTTTTCTACTCTAAAATGAAACTTCTTGGACGGGGGGGTTGTGTAATGTGTACCATTTATTATTATTTAACGTTTTACGAAGCAGATTGTTTTTGTTAATATTAATATTAATAGCGGGGAGTAAGTATGACGATAGAGTATGTGATAGTATAATTGCAAACAAACAATTACAGACATATACTGTAATAATGTTGTAAACATATCTGCTATTGGCTATAATAGTAACAATCTAAATAAGTACGAAATCGGCAGGTAGTGGATTATTCAATATGGAAATTGATAATAGTGATAACAACACAGAAGATATTATTAATGTGAATAATGATACTCTCAAGGCCAAACTTCGGGATGCAATGTCAAAGTCTTCTACATTGATGATTATAATACCTTCAATAGCAATTGCATTATCCTACATGGGCACGTATGTAGCTAAATATCCACTCTTCTTGGTAGAATATAGTGATGACGATGTATTATTCAACATTCCATTAAAGGATTGGTTATCATATGCCTTTACTGTTGGGTTCTTTATCGGTAAATGGCCTGCATATAAGTTTGTTCCTTCAATAACCAGAGCACAACGACCAAAAGTATTAGTAGTATTATTTGTATTGACATCCATATTACTTACTAGTCTATTGCCACTACGAGGCCTGGCATTTATTAAAATATTGAGCGTATTGATAGGATGTATTTGTTGCAGTGCCATCTTTGGTGTTGAGTTCTTGTATTTTGAAGGAAGAGCAAATGGTGATCTGTACATTGGTGCAGTTAATATCACGGTCTTTTTTGGTTCATCTCTTTGTCGCGCAATTGGCGCAGCTTTGATTCAAGGAGGCGTTAAAGACAATCTAATGCCTTTTTTCTTTGTAATGCTCTACTCACCAATCACCGCCATATCGTTATACTGTTTGGATGCAATACCCAATCCAAGCACTTCTGATGTAACAGCAATGGGAGAGAGGACAATCATGTCTTCACAAGAGAAATCAGCATTCATATCCAATTATATCAAAGGCCTATCTCCTTTGCTAATTGGGTATGCTTATGCATGTGGATTCAGATTCTTAAGAGATTTCTATGCCTTGGAATGTTACAGAGTTCTTCTGAAAAGAGAACCAGAACCACTAGATTATTTACTTGCCGACTGGATAGGAGGATTGATCGCCATAACCTCTTTATTTGCAATGAGCCGTGTCAAAGATAGTGGCCGAGCACTCATGCTGCTGCATTGTTTGTTTATTGGAGGGGCTATGATAGTTGGAGTTGCCTTGTTTCTGTTTGAAAGAGAAATCATTACTCCTGAGATACTGATCATACTTGTTGGCGTTGGAATGATATTGAGCATCACTCCCTTTAGTGGATCATTAATGGATAGAATCATGGCGTGTACACGCACCAAAGGTACAGCAACATTCCTCATCAACTTTGGCGACGCTTTTGCATATATTGGTGTCTTCTTATCGTTAGCATACAAAACATCAAGATCAGATGACGATTCATACCAGGAGCTATTCATAACTGGATGCAAAGCTTTCACATTGATTCTATTGTCAACTGGTATACTATCATCAATATACTGGGCTCGTGTAATCAAAATCATTGCAGGTTATGAAACCGTGGAAGTTGATGATGAGAATACCGGTTTAGCCTTGACCCAGGAAACAGCAACCCAAGAATCACAATCTCTCGAAGAGCGTGAGATAAGCTGATGCAACTAACAACCATTAACAAGAATGTATAATGTAGCTACAAGCCATTAAAAGATATTAAGTTCATACATAAGTTACAGAGCAAGTGATTTGAATTTGAGTATTTTTTTTATCTGAAATCGAAGTCTAATGTTTGTCATTAGCATCCCTAATAGCCTGACATATCAACCAAGGACAACTCTTCTCTGTTCCATAAATAAGGATTACCGAATCGTTGTCAACACTTTCTTCTTGATCAGGCGTATCACTATTGTCTGCTCTTCTATCTGATTCTGTATTATCTGTTGTTTGATCATCTGTATCATCATTTCCCCTTCTTCTCCTTGCCGTTCTCTTTCGATAGAACCATTGGCATGAATCTATTATTGATGCATCGACAAATCTTATATTGTCAATAACTGTGCTAACATCTTCTTCCGATAGTACGGTTGACATGCTATATACAAGTAATTGTTGCTGTTGCTGGATATTATCATCATCTACGTTGCTCCCATCGAATGATCCTCTAAAAAGTAGCGATTGTTCTTTGCAATCTTCTTGATTACCAATTGCAGACTTCGCAGAGATCAGTAGCAATTGACCATTAACTTTCACATCATTACTTTGACTGTTGTTGTTGTTGTTGTTGTTGCTCCTTATCTTGACATTGCAAGGAATAGATGTTGTAGTATCATCAATGTCACAAGTTTGAGATAGAATATATGATATTTCAGAAAAGGTATGAAGCAAATTTGTTAGCTCAGATGTATTGACACGAACTGGATGTTGGTTTTGAGCCTTCTTTGGTATGAATATATTTGATTTCGTACTTTCACGTAACCATTTAATTGTTGATCCGCCATTACCAACTAGTAACTTACGCTGATTTGGTAAAGGTTGAAGATCTGAGTAATATGATACAGGGCTGCTCTTCTTTGATTGTCTACCCCGTCCTCTATTGTTATTACGCCTACTACCACGACCTCCTCCTCTACCATCTTGACCTTGTTGATGTGAAGAACGGTATGGGAACCCTCCAAACTCCAAACCCTCCGCCACCGCCTCTTCCTGATAACATCTTCTATCAAACTATCAATCGACCCACTAAAATGAGTGACATTTTAAGACAGAGTTTATTTGCAATTGAAACAACTTCTCTCTATTCAGTCTCAGACCGCTAAGAGATAATAAGCGGCTATTATTATGTAACAGTATAGCTATCGTACACAAGTTATGGATCTATCCATTGGTCTCCGTGAGAAAATTTAGATGGTGTGTGCATGTGAACCAAATGGAAATGGCCCAAAGTTGTCAGATTTGTTGCAGTAGATGTTGCAATCGATATGTCATAGTATGGTGCTAAGGGCAACTCCTAGTTTATATTGATTGGTTGGTTAGTCTGTTAGTTGGTTGGGGCTATTATTTTCCCACTATATCCGTTTACGGTAATCTTTGTTTATTGCATATCGTAGTGCACCTACATCAAAAGATACGAAAGGAAAAAATAACAACTGTAATACGATATGATTGAATACTCTAGAGGTGCATACGGTGCCAATCTCCTCCTACGATGGCACGGTTCTGCATTAGCCAAGGCATTTATACCCGTAAGTTTGATATATGTTTAGTTTAATATCATACGCTAGCCTTTTTTGCATCACATCATATATATATATTTTTAATGTCAATACTATAACACAGGGATTACTGAGTGTATCGATATATCTACTACTGCATTACTACGTATATGAAACACAATTCAATCATCCATATGCAATTGGTGTATTAGTTTCAAGTGTTAGTTTTCTAATCATCTTTCGTGCCAATTATGGATATCAACGATATTGGGAAGCCTGTACTGCCGTACATCAATTAATGAGTAAATGGATGGATGCATCGGTATTTGCAAGTGTTTTCCATTTACAGTCTGATCATAATAAGGATATGTTACCACCGAGCTTTTATGATTATGATGAATTAAATCAAAGAAACTTAACAAGAGATAGAGAAAGTAGGGACTCATTTGTTACATTAGATCAACATATATTATCTGATAGAAGTGGTATGAGCAGTAGTAGTAATAATGATGGGGATATAGAAACAACAACAACTAACAGGAGAAATAAAAGTGAAAGTGATATTCCGCCAACTTTACCATCACGAGCTGCAATGATGGAAAGTATGAGATCAACACAATCATGCGGTAAATCGAACTCATTACGAAGACGACGATATGTAAAATCTATCAATGAAACAACTGATACAAGGGATTATAGTCGTACAGAAAGTGATGTTGCCGCAGATTGTATGGACGATACACACTTGTTAGGTCCACCAAGGTTAGATGGAGGTTGGGGTAAACTATATCCTAACGCAATTAATGGAAAGTCAACAGCAACCTACTATGATAAACCACAAGTTGGCAAGGTACGAGCTAAGCCCGACGGGAAAGGATTTGCATCAACACAAGGAGGGCGGACACCATCCTTATTCTTGCAGGAGTTGGCACATTTATCATCCTTACTTGCTGCAGTTGCCTTGACAACACTACGGAATGACGTGGATGATGTAGAATCTCCGCTAGATACTTATACACCAGGACAGCCATGGCCAGTTGTTGATCCAATCAATCTACCCAAGGATGTCAAACGTCAAGCATATGAGTATAGACGTATTAGTAGGAATATACGATATTTGTTAGGTATGGATCAAACGAAGCGATCAAGAACTATTTACAATGCGGCGAGGCCAATGTTGGTAATTGGAGGTGTATCTGACAATGAAATTGCCTTCCTTCAAAGAGCTCGTGGACCATATGCTAAGACTCAATTAGTCTGGAGTTGGTTATCTGATTTCATTATAAGAGAACATTTAGCTGGAAGTCTTGGCAATGTTGGACCGCCGATAGTAAGCCGTATCGTTCAATTCTTATCTGACGGGATGATATATTACAATCATGCACGGAAGATTATGTTCACACCATTCCCATTTCCACATGCACAGTTATCGGCATTTTTTGTTCTAATGATGATGGTCGCCATACCCTTTCTGATGAACCAGTATGCAAATCATGTATGGTTAGGAGCCACACTCACCTTCTTGACTGTGACATGTTTAGCTGGGTTGCATGAAGTTGCTCGTGAGCTAGAAAACCCCTTTCGAAACGCTCCAAATGATGTGCCATTGTGTACATTGTTGGCATTTTACAACGAGGCCTTGATAACTACCTATGCAGGCCATCACCCGGATGGTAAGTGTTTCTAGTTCTAGTCTACATTGAAGTCTAGTACAGCTGACTTATTGCCTTCTCTACCTTCTCTAAACTACAGCATACTGGGATCAAAGTCAAGCTGTGAAGAGGGAAAAGAAAGTCAAACATGAAATGAGTGGTTCACTTGTTGTACCAGAATTGTCATTGGACAGCAATGAAAGGCAAAGACCAAGCTCAGCCATACCCCAATCAGTGGAGGAAGTGGACATTAAAGAGCTAAGGGAAATGATTGATAGTCAAGCGGCAAAGTTGCAGGAGCTTCAAGAACGCGTGAAAAAGAAAGGATCTCGGCCTCAGACTGCACCGGCTGTTTTACTCTCATCAAAAGCAGAAGTCAAGCTCCCTCCGGCACTTGTAGACGACGATCAAATCGCATCAAATGTGAAAAATTATCCGACAGAAGAGGAGCCCGTAACAGCGCCTTCAACTCCATCTCCTACCGAGACTTATTAGCTGTTTAGATGTAGTGTAACTTATTTCAGTCTAGTGGATGATTCTAGTTTGAACAATAGTTTTGTACAACTGATAAGGACTATTACACTCTATCTATCCCTTCTCAAAGTTGTTTTTTGGTGCACATTTGGACCATAAACTTCATGCCCTTCAACCAATCTTTATGATCTTTCCATTCATTGCTCACCAGGCCAGTGACAACCGATGATGCAGAAGCATAGTCCCGATTCTGTAATGACGACAGAACATTCCCAACCAAATTTGCAATCTCTGCGTCCACATCTCCTCTTGCCAATGTTTTGATAAACACAGCAACTGCTTTCTGTGCTTCAGCAGCCTGTTTCTTTTCCATTGTACTTGTAGCTGATGCTGTCAATCGTTCAACAATGGCCATCAGTCCGTCTTGTAAGTATACATATTTTTGACTTAATGCAGGCATTGAATTAGGATCTAACGTTCCAGACACTGGTGCTTTCTTTTGCTGTCCCACTGCAGCGGCTGCCGTACCAGGTCTATCAGCGTTTGTATATGGATTGCTAGTACCTACATTGCCATACTGTTCTGCAAGTTGTGGATTAGAAGCGGATGTAACAAAACCATCACCATATTTACTAGCAATCTTCTGTGACGTACTGCTACTACGCGCAGACGATGAAGAAGTCGTACCATTGACTGTTGGCTGTTGCTGGCCACCAAAAGAAGCCGTGGCTTGGGTGACATCAGGCTGCTGTTGCTTTACAGGAGCAGCAGTAGGTTGAGGCGCAGGGGCATATGGTGCTTCCCATGACGATTCTCCAGTGCTTTGATTGGCATAATATGTTTGTCCACTACCTGGATCTTGTACAGCGACCCAGCCCGGTAGAAGTGATGGTGCTGAATTTGCCTCAGGTTGAGTTGGTTGCAACTGCGGCGACTGTTGAAGTTGTTGTTGTGTTTGCTGCTGCATTTGTTGAGATTGTTGTTGCTGTTGCTGCATTTGATTGTTATTATTTACATCTTGTTGTGCAGCAAACTGCTGTTGTTCTTGAACTTGTACTTCTGGTTGACCTCCACTTTGCTTCACAGTGATGCCCTGCAAATCGCGAGCAACTCCTACATTTGTAAACTCAAATGGAAAGTCGGGAGGCGATGCCATGAGATCAGGACAAAATCTTCCCATACGACCACGATAGATTCGATCACGCAACTCTTTGCATTCCTGTGTATCACATCCCTTGAGATACTTTGATGCAGCAACAGGCAAACCCTGATTGGCAAGTGCTTTTGAATAATCAGCGAAGAGATTGGCAACATCATCATCCAACTGTACTTGATTTGAGTCCAAGGCTTGTGTAAAGACGGTTACCTTCTCAATAAAATCCTGCATACTCAAGAGATCTGTTGTACCATTACCCTCGAACGATTCGTTGGCCTTTTCTAGAGTGAACTTCCAATATTTGACAGCCTGTCCTAAGTTTAATGCACACATATAACAAAGACTTGCATTAGCAGAGTCTCCTGCTCCCTCAAGTCGATCACCTAAAGTGGCACAGAGTATTGGGAATTCCTCCGACTTGCCATATGTCGACAATACTGCCAAGGTTTCTTTCCATTTCTTTGGGTCAGACATGGCCACCAAGTCAGTCAATTGATCATGAATCACCGCACTAACAAGTGAGAGGAATGGACGGCGCTTTGATTCTCGAGCAAAGTATTCGGCTTGGGTCTTTTGCCACAGGTCAGCACCGCCACAAGATGCCAGAACGAGTGCATCAGCAAGATTACCAGACCGGAAACAACATTCGACAGCAGCCTCAAAGTTTCCTACTAACAAAGCATCCTTGACTGCTTTTTCAGCACTCTTGGTCATGATAGTTGATGAAGTGGATGTAACATCGCCTTCACTCCCTGGAGGTGGTGGAGGAGTAGGCAACTTCGACGAACCATTCGACACATTCTTTTCTTCAAATTCCATTGCCGTCTTGTGAATCTTATCAGGGTCAAATCCCAAATAGCTTAACAGTTCCTCACGTGCATTTGTTTCAAACATTATTTGCATAAAGCTCCACACCTGTGTCTCATATTTATCAGTTGCACGTGTGGCCATTTCGTGACAGTAAGCAATGCAATCAGTACTACCAGCGACAAATTCAGATTCAAACTTTTCAGACACAGAGACTAACTCAGGATGTTCCACGACATTATCAATTGTGACGATACGTTGAGACGATGATTCGGAATTGTTTATCGAAACGACTGTACCACCAAAACCACATGACACTCCACTCGATGGACTCATCCATTTTGGTGGACGACCACATTTAGTAGCCAATCCAATAACAGAGTGAGCCTGCACCTTCCTATCGAAAGAGCATGTAGAAACAACGCCCCGACGGATAGGTGACCAGGATACATCATACCGCTTCTGCTGCGATGTTCCTAATCCACCTCCATAGAAATCATTTGGTTGTTGCTGCTGTTGTTGATTTTGCATCTGATTATTTGCTGCGGCACCATTCGACGACTCATCGTTGGGAATCTCTGCAATCGGACGTAATGCATATAAATCCCAAAGCAATGTCCTATTATCATTGCCACAGCTTACCAATAATGTATCATCATGAGGACACCAATCCATACTTAAAACACCGCCCGAATGTCCACCCTCAAGTGTCGTTAGCGGCATGGAAGTAGAAGCACGTAAATCCCATAATTTGAGTCCTCCACTGCCTTCCGATGCAGTCATCATGTGCAATCCTTGTGTAGGATTCCATGCCATATCACTAACTGAACAGTTCGCCTCAACACGCAGTTCACACCATGGTTTCTTTTGACGCAAGTCCCAAACACACACGGTACCATTAGCAGACGATGTGGCTAGGATATGTGAAACTTGTGAATTCCATGCAACCTGTGTTACTTCGCCACCCAAGTTACAGCCTGCATTATCATCACCATTGGGCGAATAAACATTAACAGCTGATCCTGCAATATCCATCATCCACACTTGTCCACCAGCACCTCCCGTGGCAAGTAAGTTGGTTGAATCAGAATGTGGATTAAATTTCATTGCAGATACACCACCCTTGTGTTTTTGTACAGATGATAATAATGCATCTTCAGAACTACTATTCGCTCCATTCAATAATGATGATGGTTTCCACAAATTAACAGTACCATCCATCATACCACCAGCCAATATACTAGTACTAATATCATCTCCTTTACCCCAAGCCAAACTACCAAATCTTGTTGCCGTTTTAATACTACCCAATAATGTTGGCTCTGGTAGTGTTGTTGCATCATT
>Ga0214480_100544_pt1 | contig 18880 bp, 8 predicted proteins | sample M1_20Mar14CPVII9_3_FD_165042 | JGI IMG/M metagenome (GOLD analysis project Ga0214480, IMG submission 165042) | Marine eukaryotic communities from Monterey Bay, California, United States - M1_20Mar14CPVII9sort6BwellE17 | ecosystem: Environmental > Aquatic > Marine > Unclassified | place: USA... | reverse complement strand
ACAATGGTCGTCGGAGTTAGGTTGTTTGTATCAACTTCTTCGATGACAAAGTCTCCTCGTTTGTTTGTACGACACATGATCATATTTCCAGATAATGGATTTTGTATTGGTTCGGTAATTCTGTTTGTATTGTCTTCTAATGACAACCCTAGCTTTCTAATGTGAAAGGATCCAAGTGAAGAATCATTGTCTTGAATTTGTTGTATGCTCGTATCTGCAAAATTGGTCACATCTACTCCAAACTCTTCTTTAACACTTGGATGATCTGCAAGTTTCTGTGGACTATCTTCATACGAAGAAGATTGTTGTGAGATACGCGACAATTCCGCCATTGTATCAGGTGTGGGTGGCTCGCTTTCAATATTAGTACGCGGTGTAAGTGGCAATGCAACTTTGTCTTCTTCTTCTTGAGTATCATCCTCCTCTACTTTGCCTTCTGACAATTCACGCTGAATCACCGCAGAATCTTGATGACGATATTCTCCTGGAGGCTCAGCTCTATTCATAGACTCCTTATGTTGATATACACCATCGGGATCAGTGCTTTTACTAGATTTATCTTGATTTGAAAACCCACCAGTATCGAATGGATCAAATGGATCCGAAGAAAATGCATTTGCAGCATCATTATTGGCTTGCTCTTGAAGGAAGGAAGTATTCTCGGATTCAATAAATGATGAGCCAAAGAAGGACGTTACATTCTCAGTACCAGTCTGATCCTCATTAAGTTGAGAGGATGCAGCCGGCGGTGTTGACATTTGTAAATCATCAAATTGATCTGTAAGCTTTGCCAATTGTGATAACCGATCTTCCTTCACATTCTTATCAACCAATTCTTCTTCGTCATCTTCTACTATCAATTCTTGTGACGGTTCCATATGTAGTGATGGATCACGATATAATCCCTCATCTTGCTGTTCTCTATCCATATTTGTAAGGTCATCTGTTGTATTTCTTGTTGGTGTTCGACTACGATTGGACATGTGTATAGCATTCTTGGCAGCAATCACGGCAGTATCATAATTGTTGTACACATATCCTCCTTGGACAATTATTTCGTTGTTCACTTCTTCTTCGTCTTCTTCTACATGATACTCTTCCTCTTTCTCTACTACTACTTCGTCATCATACTGCTGCTCTTCTTCAAGTGGAGTGGGCGACGGAGCTAATAATGGAGGATCAGGAACTGTTTGAGGCGATGGACTCATCACTAGTGGTGGATCGGGTACTGGAGGACTAGGAGCAATCTGTTGCCTTGTATGTTGTTGCTGTTGCTGATGAAAACGATTATTTGCCACCTTGGAACTAACTCTCCCTGGACTATTCTTCTGAATTGTATTCTGTGATGGTTCAACGCCCACATCATCATCTCTTGTCTTTGCATTAACCTTTGCATGATTATAAGCATTATTTGCCGTGGGAGGATAGCGACGGTAAAAGTTATTAACAACAGGCTTGGAAGGAGAAGATGGTGGAGGTTGCCACCTATCACGAACATTGCCTCTACCACGAACGTTATCAGTTTGGACTTTTGCAGCTGTTGTTTCTATTGGTTGATTAGAATCTTCTCCTTCTCCTTCATCGGCGGCTTCTTCATCAGATTGTACACCGCTAGTAGCATTAGATGTAGGCTGCCATCTTTCTCGAACATTCTTTGATTGTTGTTGAGACTGTTGAGTAGGAGTTATATCTTTATCATCTTTGGGTTTAGAAGGTTGCCACCTACCACGGACACTACCCGACGGTACACTTGTTTCCTTGACCTTTCGTGGTGGTTCTAGTTTGACCGGAGTCTCTTCTTCTTCTTTGGTGGTATTCTCCTCATCTGCTACATCAACATTAGCATCATTATCATTACTAACCTCAGCAGATCGAGGACTGGGAGTACTACGTAATCTCATTCTCATAAATTCGGGTACACTACCGTCTGTGTGTGTCGAGCCAACATTGGATCTATTACCACCCCAATTACTACTGCTACCAGCATTACTACTTGGTGATGAAGGAACTGTCATTCCTGGACGGATGTAGGTTGATGCTTTAATTGGATGTGTTGGCTTTTCATCTGATTTTGTATTTTCTGATGTTATCTTCTCAGCCTCTTCTTGTTGTTTCTCGGCCTCAGCTTGCTTTTCCTTATACCGTTTAGTAATCATGCTCATTTTACTCTCCTCCTTTACTATTCCCTTATCTTTATTATCATCATTATGTTGTGATAGCTCTCGAACACTCTTCTCTTCTTTATACTTTTGTGTCATTATTGATAACATACTTGGCTTTTCTTTATTGTCACTTTCACTGTGACCAGATCCTCGTGAATTGCCGCGGTTTAATCTACCACCGACTGTTCTACTTATATCAGATGATTTACCACCAATCTTTTGAGGACGTCCACCGATCTTTGGATGTGTAGGTTGATTATTATCTGAAGTGTCACTTGGTGCACTTGTAGATCGTTGTGCAACAGGCATAGGCCGTTGTGTATTAGTAGATGATTGCTCACCACCAGAATTACTCCTACCAACTACCACACCAGAACTGTTTGTATTTGGCATTGTCCTTTTAAAGAATGATGTGCCCCTTTTTGATGGACTATTACTTCCAGTACTACCAGTTGGTGATGATTCCTTGTTATTACCCTGCTGTTGTTGTTGTTGTGCAAATGTACCCAAATACTTTTCATTCTTTTTAGCCTCGTTGGATGATGTAGCAGTAATGTGTTGATCATTATCAACCTTTTTAGTAGAATCATCTTCATAAACAGCCTCATATATCATTTTATTTTGATTCCATTTCATACCAACTCGACCACTTGGCGAACTTGATTCCTTGTTGTTTTGTTGACTATCTCCACCTTGAGAAGTAGTAGTTGTATCAGCCTTAACTCTTCGAGCAGTTAACATCTTCTGTAATTCATTCTCACCATCTTTTAATTCAACATTCTTCTTATATGCCACTGCTCCCTTCACTGAACTGTGTATATTATTTGTACCTTGTTCAACTGTTTGTTCAGCAGAGGAAGGTTCAGGCTCTTCATCAGATGGTTCATACGGTGACAAATCAGTTGGTGGATTAGAGTTTCGTGTACCAAATCTATTGTTACCTCTAATACTTCCTCTTCCTCCAACTGTATTACTATTGCTATTACTATAATTACTCTGTGGTGGTTTTTGTGTACCTGTATTATATAAATCTTGTGATAAAACTTCTCTTCGTCCGTGTGATCCACCAGTTGGTGATGGCAATTGTCTACCACTACCTCCTCGTGGAGTTATCCGTTTAATGCCTGGATTAACTCTACCTATTGGTGGATTGCTACTACTACTCTTAACAGTAGATGATGGCATAGAGGGTGGTGTGGCTGGTGGACCATCTTTCGAAGGAAATAATGATGTAGAATTGTTTAATTGTAATGATTGTCGGCCTATCGCTGATGGACTAACTTCTATTCCTCCATCATTGCTATTAATATTGGATGTATGTATTGGAGAGTGTGTACTACTACAATTGGTATAGTTTGAGGTAACTGTTTGTGATGGTGCATTAGATTGAACTTCAGGAACGATTGCGTTCTCACTGTTATTATCATCTGCACCGGCATCACTTGACGCGCGGTTTTTGCGTGCATTAAATACTGCTTGCAATTCTGACATTATTCAGATTTAATATATATTATCATGACGCCCGCCGCTCTTCAATATCAAATGTCAAACACAAGCATTGTTGCCATAGGTAAGTCGGATAGAATGACATAAAGCTTCGCTACAAGAAAGATACGTATCTTTTTGTGTTAAGGTTATGCTCGATTGCGTGCAGAGCCAGGGAGAATGGGAGGGCGGCGTCGACATACAATCCTGGACAACATATACATTCGGATATCGTATGCATAGAATCATTTCTGAGCTGTGATAGAGGTTTGTATGCTGAAAGGGAGCTTTAGAGGTATCCTTTTCAAAGTTGCAATGAAATCCATCCACAAAACTTATCTAAGATATTGTATCATAATATAGCCAGCCGTCATCTCAGCCGTCATCTTCATCGATTGGACTTATCGAAGACAAGGGTTTAAAGAAGAATGACAACTATTATCAAACTATATGATCATCAAGCATCAATACATGCACAATATGCTCGCATATAGTACTCCATCTTGCCGGCATCGAGTATGAAAAGATACATATCGATTTACCTCTCGGCAACTTAGATCCTTCCTTTGCAAAGATTAACCCATCGCTTAGTGTACCAGCGCTTGAAATCATATCAACAAAGAATAATAACAAAACAACACTCATAGATAGTAGAGATATTATCAATTTCTGTACAAGAAGAACAGAAGGGTTATTCCCAAAAGACAAGATAGATGAGATTAATACAATACTTGATTTGATTTACAAAGCAAATGGTGGTCAGATATCATTCCAATCATATGGCCCAAAGGATAGAATATTTGATGTAGACAGTAAATACAGTAATGTCATCGTTGCGACAAAGAAAGCTGAGAAGACTTGCTCATAATGAATCCAATTTAAACAACATACCAAAATCACCTAGAAAGAAAGTATACAAATCAGCAGTGGAACGTCTTGATAGACCGATTGGATGTATTGCAACACTTGATGAATTGATACAAAGTGCTAATGAAACAATGTCAGTACTCGATGAAAAACTCAGCAAAAGTAAATGGCTATTAGGAGATGAACATACAGCAATTGACTCAATAGCTGCAATCTGGGTACAATGGATAGTATATAACAATCTTGACTCAATACCTATCAATCCTCGTGTGTTTGAATTTTTGAACCAATCAAAGCAAAGAAGTGAATGGAAGAAGACAAAGGTTGAATGGGTCATTCCATATATCAAAAGGAGAGTGTATTTTGGTATATGTGTTATGATTGGATTGGTATATCTCTTGGCAAATAAGTTTGGTTCTTCTTTACTTGGTGTTATAGTCTTTATACTCGAATAAGAGAGTATAGTGTAATGTAAATATGTAAAGAAACTGTAACAGATGTAGTTGATCATTTCAGTTTCAACATATGATTGGTATTTAGGACATTATACAATCACAGCAACACTCGCAGCAATCACCCAATACTTCATTTTGTTTAGCATTTTGTTCAAACACTTGCCTCTCATTCAGTATGTCGGCAGCAATACATAAGATTATAATTTGATCAACATCGTCATCTGATATTATTATACGCATCATTTGCTTATCATCAAATGGCTTTGATGTATCCCGAATTATGGCACATGGGTGTGTTGTATTGTCGCTACCAAATCGTACCTCAAATTGAGGCCATTCTGGTCCACTAGGACAATATTTACACATGTATGAAGTATGAGGAAAAGTCACATTAGCATTATAGCTGAACTTAGATCCACCTCCTCCAATTGAACTAATTGTTCCTAATATTTTTGTACTGCTATCATTGACATCACTACCTTGGTGCAGATTGTTTATACTAATTTGTCTTTTATTAGAAACGGTCTTACTATTATTAGATATCGTCTCTTCTCTAGCAGATACAATATCGACACTCCCGACAATCATATCATTACGAACAATGTTTGTAGGTTGACGTGACATGCGAGAATGTCTCCTAATCTTGAAATTGTATTGACTTTCAACAGTCGATAAGATGTCAATATCATCTACTTTATTGCCAGAACTTGGCCATTGTCCATAGGAGAATTGTAGCTCTGTTGGCATACTATTGTCTTATGAAGTATCAATAATTAGACATCGACATGTATTTTGAGGTGTATATGTTTTTCCTCCTTTAACTTAGCGTCTGCTATCATCAACTTCTCTTGAATTGCATTCTATATCTTCGGCTAATCTCTAATCTTGAATTGCATTCTATATCTTCTGCTGCATCGCTTTAGAGCTCGTTTGTGTTAGGCTTGTTTATGACAGGTAGTGTGGCTTATTGTATCGATGTGCCAATCTTGTGAAGGGGAGATGGCGGGGGAGAGAGCCAATAAATCTCATTTATCGCCAAGATACCTGTTTGCAGTGAAATGACACAATAATTTTTGTCATTATTGGCGATAGAAAAGATTGAGCCCAATGAAACTCCGACGAACCGCGCCTAACTTTTCTTCTATTGAATCGATGAGGTGTTGTTACTCTATTGCTCTCATAAATTATACCTCTCCTACTCCTCTTATCATCATCTAATACCTACCTCTACTACTATCAGCCATGAAGTCAGCTACCATTATTGCAACAGTATCAGCCGTCGCCGTCAGTGGCGTCAGCGCTACCCAACCTCAGCGTAAACGCACAAACAACAAACGTCGTCAAATTAACAATGCTGTCCCCGCCAAAGTTGAGACAGAAAAGTATGATCCCTTCCTAGGATTACCCTCGGATGTAGAAGCACAACAATATAATGAACGTAAATTGCAAGAAGATGCAGAGATGTCATTACCATTGGATTTAAGCGACGGTACCGATGCTCCCGTTGCTACTCCTGCTGTCACAACTAATGCACCAGTGGCTGCACCCGGCGTAGACACGCCTGTACCAACGTCGTGGTACCCCACTTACATCCCAACTGCTGGGTCGAATGACTTTGCCGCTGCACAGGGTGCTGTTGAGAATGGAAGTTCATCAATTAGTGTTGGTGTTACTTTATTATTGGGTGGTGTTGGCGTTTGGATGACTATGAATTGAATAGTTTGAAGTTTGGAATTATGTAGGTGTGGGAGGTGTATGGGGGCTATAATTGATTGAAGGGAATACTCGAGTGTATATGTCATGAGGATACATAAATGTTAAAGTGGAGTTTAGGTATTGCTTTGTTAAAGGTGTGCTGTTTGACATTGAGGGCTAGGGACACGAGATTTTCATTTTATATACATAGAATCAAGGGGATATAAGAGATTAAGTGTAAAGAAACCAATATCGGTGTGCCTTGCTTTATTATCATATCGTCTTAGTTATTTATGATAAAGACGGCACAGCCCAGCCTCTCAACAGTTCAAACATAGAAGTGATTGGCACGGTATCCTTATTCAGCTGACTCCAATCAGCACTTCTTTGACCTGTTTGTTCAAAGTAAAAATCAGAGAATTCAGGAGTTTCCCCATCGAACAATTGTGCAAGTCTCAATACATTAGGTATCACTTTGTATGAAACGTCACCAAGACAATTCATATTGAAGAATCCTTCATCAGTTGCTGAGAGTATGGTGAATGTCTTCATTGCTCTATTATCTGATGGATGTTCATACATGTTGGTATCTGATATTTCTGGAGTTAGTCCATGTATACTGCATTTGTGATTTGACGCAGCACATGAATTCAAACTGGATACACTGAAGACGGTTTCAAGTAATGCTTGCCTTCCAACCGAAGTGATATCATTATCGTTCAAGTCTAACCGTCCGAGATGGGTATTACTTTTCAATGCATTCGCTAATAATGTACTATCAGTATCACCCAAGTCATTGTCTTTCAAACATAATGCTCCCAATGTAGGATTAGATGCCAAGAAATTGGCAATGAGTTGTGAACCAACAGTTCCAATACCATTGTTATTCAGGTTGAGTATTTCTAATTGATGGCTTACATCAAGTATTGTCTGCATCATTTGTAAATTGTTGCCATCGAAGGAGTTGTCAACGGCGAGACAGTTGAAAGATGAACTAGCACCGTTCTTAATTGAGTTGCAAAGCTGTCTCATTTCATCAGCACTTAGGAATTGGTCACGCCAACCTATCTTCTCGATATGGGGATTGATCTGTATGATATCTGACATGAATGTTACCATATCACTTCCAATATTCCCGCCCAATCCCAAACCCTGAATGTGTATTTTTTTTAGAACTTGGGCAAACATATCAAGCACTTCTTGTTGAAGCTGGACATAGTCAAATCGAAAAAAACCAATGCCATAATCCTCTCGATAATCAAAATTTTGGTATTGCTTTAATGCATCTGCAAGCTCTTTCCAATGTGGCAGCAGTATATCGTCATGTAACATCTTATTATCATTCATAAAATTCAGCATAATTGTTGCTGGTGGTTCACCTTGCCTCAGTTGATGTGTGTACTCTTTCATCTTTCTAAGAAATTCTACCATATTTTCAGCATACTCTTCACTAAATCCACGTTCAATCCAATAAGATGCTGGTATATCTTCGGCCGAATACAACCATCCATTATATTCAGTCTTCAATGTTAGATTTTTCACTTTGACTTCTAATTGCTGGTTTCTCTTATTTAATTCATCAATTTGGGTCTGCAGACTATCCATCCTGTTCTGCATATTTTGTGTAGCTGTTGATACCATACGTCTAACCATACTTTCTACTTCTGGTATACTTTCATTAATTTGATCTCCATAAGACCCCGAACTACCCATAATATTATTGTTACCTCTTGAATAAGTATTAGATGACACGACATCTTGTGAAAGGCTTTTGAAAGGTCTCTTTCTTGATGCCTCCGCCACAGATACAGATCCAGTGATACCCCCACTGTCGGGACGATCCTCATTACCATTTGAACCAATACTACTCATGCTAATTGTTTGTATATTATGTAGGTACTAGAGAGGAATCGACAAGTCGGTAGAGTGAAATGAAGTGTTGTAAGATTTGCTTGGCCGGGAATAAACTAAATAATTTTTATAACTCAATCTAAACATCATCTCGATATCATTCAGTATCGATGAATAATAACAATAGCACATATCATCCACATAGCAGTGACCTCCGTTTTGAGGTACATAGTCTCTTTCCATTGGTGCTCATGAGTGACGGTTGTGGCATTGGGTCGAGTTCATTGCCGCGTATAGTACATTCTCGACGTATGGATTTGGAGTTGCAATGTATTATCAGCGGCAGTAGGGATTACTTCATTGAGCTTGTTTTAATGTCTTTCCTTTCGTCACTTTTAACATTGTATTGGGTTGATATATGTATGGACTTGAAAAGAGACTGGAGTTACAGAAAAATAACGAGTCGTAAGTGGGAAAAGACAAGAGGACACACAATCTAAATGATTGTTTGTGCTATACATTCTATATGATTGTATACTACAACACCTCTCTATGAGCTGCGGCAATGATTGCAATGCCTGAAAAGACAGTTGCCCATACACAAAGCTCACTCAGTACTTGAATATCATTCAAGTTGGACATATCACTCAATGAAGTCATTGATACGGTATCTCTCACTCTCAAGCTAGGCCAAGCTAACCGTCTCCCTGATGTGTTTGATGATGCAATTGCCATTGGTTTCATGTCCTCTTCATCAAAGAGTTTGCCATTTGATGTCTCATGACTATCATCTGTTTGTATACTACTACTACTGATTTCAATCTTCTTACTCTCGGTATTTGTTTTAATAACCTCCCATTCCAATCGAAGTAGTGCCCATATCGTACGTCTGAATATTTCAGCTGATGCAATGAGTGATCCGACAAACAATTGTATATCAGGATCATTGTATGTTCTTACAATCAATCCAGTAGATCGAGATAGATATACTGGTGGTATCAAAGTGAGCATACCAACAAATCGGAGACAAAAATTTATAGCAAAGATGACATAGTATATCCATGTACGTTTGTACAATCGTTGTGCTCGAAGGGAGTATGGCCACTGCCAACCATTACCGCCATGATAACCAAAGTTGACATCACGTTCCAACAAACCCCAATCCATGAATACATCCCACCAAATTTGATACATAGTTGCACTAAAGAAACAAGTCAACCAAATTGGATTCTGTTTCACACTTGGATCAAACATACCAAATGTAGCAACCTCAGCGGCAACCAAATACTTGAATGCATTGCCCAAATATGGCCATCGTTTCTTATTATCATAACATTGACGTAAATTTTGTAAAAATCTCCACCACAATGGACTTAACGTGCATGCAGGCAACACAACTGTATGTAATAACCAACTACGTTCAAGTGGTATAGCCGCCGCATCCAAGGTATACATTTCACTAGTGCTCCACCAAGCTTTCACACCCAACGGTATAAAGAATATAGTATATGCCAAATCTTGTAATGGACGGACCGTCGAAGTCAAGATATCTCCAATAAAACCATCACGGAATGTAACTTCATAGCATGGTGCACCGATTGTTAAACTTAGTATTGTCCATATATTCTTTCGTTTATACCATGGTATGAATAATAATATTGTTGATAAGAAGAATAATGTTAATGGGAAGATTGGTGATGCTATTTGAGCTATATATTTCATCCATGATTCTTGTGTATATTGTTCATCTTCATGTTGTTGTAATGATGTAGGTTTGGTTATATCAATATATCGTCCACCCTCGGCACTACTTATAGTGAATAGTATCAAGAACATACATGTTACTATTGTAAGATCTAATGTTGCTCCGAATACTTTTGTTGATGGTGGTGGAAGTGACTGTTGCTCTTGTGGCTCATCAAGTCGAAGAAGCTCTTCTTCTTCTTCAATTCTACCATTCATTTCTTGTTCACTATCAGCAGCGGTTGTAAAAATATCTTCTCTAGCAGTAACATCATTCAATTCTGTTTCTCCTATCTTCCCGCTATCACCATCATCCCGATATCTAACATTCATTTCTAAATCACCATTACTACTGCCTTCACTTTGACTACGCTTCTTCTTCTTACTTCTTCTTCTCCGTCTTCTTCGAATGAATGAGGCATGCTTTCTTGATACTAAATCATATGCAATGTTTGTTTTTATTGAATTGGGTGGTGGTGCAAATAGTAAATTACCGACTATTTCTTGAGTTATGCAGAGTGCTGTATTGTTATTATTGGAGTGTTGCAATAGAGTATGTGCTTTGCGACGTATCTCTTTGGAATTTGGTGATAGAAAGCCACTGCCTTCAGCATTGTCATTATCAGTATACTTTCTATCATCATCACTGTAACCATTTCTATCCTCATCAATACCATCTCTATTAATATCACTAATAACACCCCGTTTATCACAACATTCCCAAACCCAAAGAGCAAAACCAATACAACCCAATAAAAAACATACCTCACTAACAATTCGAAAAACACGCAAGCTAGGTGGATGTCTACTTAATGCTGTAATAAATGCCAAATGATGTAATTTCTTTGTAGTACGTTGATTGGATATTGTCGGTGGTAGATAGGTATCATCTGTTAGTATGTAGAGTGATAGTAGGAGTGGTAGGAGTAGGATTAGTTTATGTTTGATTGAGTTATACCATGGTGTATATTTTGGTATCATTGTTGTTGGTTCTATCGATAAAGGTTGCATTGGCGGTGAAGAAGAAGGCGGTGGTAGTTTGGTATCATTATCATTATCGTCGTCAGCTACTAACAATGGATTAGCTCCATAGTCATTATCATAATTTTGATGCACATCTTGTGTATTTTCACTGTCATTTACGTCGTCATCTCCATAGATACTCCGATGCTCATATGGTACCATATTAATATTCCTCTCATCCTTCATGAGTGGAGAGGAACTTATATGCAATCCTCTCATACTAGACTAGGGATTCAGTATGGTGGCTGCAGTCATTCAATAACTCAAAACTTATGTGGGTTATATCGATCATAAATTCTAACCTAATAAAAATTGTCATTCTCTACTTAAAACTATCCCCTAATTGTGGACATACATAGCACTAGGTAGCGTTTTGGTGCCATAGGCTTAATTCGCGTTTTGCAAGTATCCAAATTAGCGTTTTGCAAGTACCCAATTAGCGTTTTGCAGCGGATACAAAACAGCATTAAAGATTACACCTGTAATATTTATATCAATTTATGAAGCTTAGACCGTAGTGAGAACCGTAGTGACCAGTCCACAAATTGCAAAACGTTAACCATGAAGGCCTCTCTTCTTTGCTCCGATACTACACAACTACTCGGGTTAGAGATACGGCATACCTACCTCCCTTTAAGGTGTTTGTTGCAGTTATTCTGGCGATGGGCGATACATACCATCCATCGTATTTGTATCACAAAACTACTCCAAAGTTGGTGCTCAAGTTGCAAATCGTTACCATGAAGGCCAACTCTTCTTTGCTCCGATACTACGTAAATATACGTGTTAGAGATATGCCATACCTACCTCCTTTCAACGTGATTATTGCAGATATTCTGAGTGTGAACGATATATACCATCTACTGTAATTGTATCGCAAAACTACTCCGAAGTTGGTACATCGTGAGGTAGCAATCGACGATTACTACTATCGTCTACCCAATTGTACACCGTAATAAATAATATCATACGCTACCCTCTTTGTCAGTGGTTAGAGTATTGTTATTATAATTACCGCGGGTACCTTCCATTGCCACGGATGATACGTGCATTCTTCGAGAATAGTTACACACAACAACACATAAACGATCGGCTTTAATTAGTTGCATACATAATATATTGGGATGCATATATAAATACCCTTTGATCCACTGAACGTCAAATAATCCATTCTACCATACCATTACAGATAATACTGAAGATTTTTGATTAGTATCTTGCTATTGGATTACGCCACAGCGCTACAAATTTATACATATGATATGATTGTATAGAGAAAGTAAAGCTTGCTCAAACGAATGAAACCAACAACATATGCACAGTACACCCGCCACAACATAAATATAATACAATGGTATAATAATTACATGACACAATAGTACAATGAAGATACTCTGGCATTGAATCGTATGCAAATACACATATCATATGTGAACATAATGTTATGTGAAGGATACGGGATACGGTATGAGTAGTGTGTGAATGCACACAACAAAAGAACCAACCAGTTTGCGAGCAAAGACAAGTGGATCAAACAATGGCAACTGTCAATATAATACACGTATTGAAGTAGTGTATTAATACATAGACTAATGATAGTGTAAGAAAGCACAATTAACAATAGAAAGATACCATTAGCATGGAACTGTGTATATCCATTTGGTTTATAGCTTCCAAATACATGGTAGTACTATTTATACAACACATATACCAACACTGCATCCATATTAAGCTCGAACGAGGCCATGAGAGCGGCTGAAAGCATTTGTCACAAGATCACCACCAAGTAAAGAGAGGTATTGATTAATCTTCAAAACATACCAAATCCCTTCCTCCTCTTTCCCTCTCTCCTCCTCTTCCTTTTCTTTCCTTCTTCTCTTCTTCTTCTTCCTTTTTTTCTTTTTTGCCCCCTCGTTTTGCTAGCCTACAGCATGGAAAAATTACCTAGCACTACATCACTCCTACTACGCTATCCAATGTCAATGCTATTGCATTGATGGAGAAGAAGGGGTAATATGAACGATGATAATAGTAATAGAAGTGCCGCCGTCGGGAGAGAGCTCGACAAAGTATCTACAAAGAAAATGTCTTCTCACGAAAATGAAGATGATGCACCTTCATCCGAGGAAGTACAGCCGTCATCAATGTTAATTGATATACTACATCATAAACTACGTGATCCAAGTATAGTACGGAAATTTGAAGATAGTCGTCAAGATTCGTCAACTTATGGTTTGATATGTCCACGATGGGTATTGCAACAAGCTGAAAGTGAAAGTGATGTAGCTAATGATAAGAAAAGTAAATTGGATGGTACTAACGACATCAAACAACCAAATAGCAACAGAGAAACGGTATATAATTCATATCCCAAGCGAAATTATATAGATCTACGAATGGAACAGAATCGCATGTTTGCAAATGATCAATATGATCAATGCAAAGCACTATTAGCTAAACTTTCTCAGCCATCTACAACATCTCAGTCAACTCCATCAACCAATAATGATATCAATAATAATAATAAGCAATGGAAGAAACAAGCAGATATGATACAATCACTATTAAATGAAGGACTAGCATCATGTCCAAATCATGTAGGATTATTAGAATCAGAAAAAGAGTATAAAGAATGGATACAAAAGAGGATTAATATACTTTCAACTCCTTCTCTTCCTACAAAGCAAAGTACAGCAGCAGTTGATAAAACAACACCATCTAATTCTACGCTACTTCCCAATTCAGCATACTCATCAAGCATGAGAAAGGGAGCAGAAAATAGAGCACAGGCTGCATTGAGAGATGCACAACTTGAACGTTCATTCATTGATGGTAATGCAAAAGATGATGAGAAGGATAATAATAATAATAATATGTATCCACTTTTGTCTGCTAATGACGAGGATCAACAAGGAGATGTAAAAGGTAGCTATAAGGAAGAAGAAAGCTTATCAAGTGGGTCAGATACAGATGAAGATAGTCGGAGAAGAAAGAAGAGTAAACGCAAGTATAAGAAACACAAACGGGGTAAGAGTAGACATGGTCATCATGACAATAGACGTAGAAGAAAAAGAGACCGTAGATCGAGATCTAGATCTATGTCAATATCATATTCTAGATCGAGTTCATCTTCACAGCCATCAGATTCATATAGAAGACGAAAGCATAGAAGGAAGGAAAAGAAGAGACGAAAGAAGAAAAAGAAGAGAAGGCATAGAGAATCTCGTTCTACACGATATAGTAGTGAAGATGATGATGAGTGGCGATGATAAAGATATGAATACTGGTGAGGCTGTTAATAAGAAACAAGTGGAAAGATCAATATGATCATATATTTTCAGGTAAGTTTGACTGAGATGTTGTGTCCTTTAAAATCTTGCAGTCAATCATTTCACTACCTTGCTTTTTGCCCTGCTACTTTTTGTTCTTTGTTCTTTGGTCTGTGGCTTATTTTACAACGTATTGTGTATCATGATGGATGCATAAACTTGAGGAGGCGAGTCTATCTAGATTAGTCTTCTTACTGGCACAGTCAGGATATTATCCTTAATCAAACTTAAGTACTCTACTTGCACATCCTCGTATATCACCCCCACTTTCGATGTCACTGTCGCTTACTGTATTGTATTCGTGTGTATTCGCATCAAGGTGTGCAGGCTCTTCTAATCTCCAAATCAATAAAGAGCAAATGAACATGAAGAAGGCAGTTACAGTAAATGGTAATGAGCCACCCTGCTGATTACCTTTCATATCTCTTGATACTTTGTAGAGTATCGTCCCGGCTAGATTACCGACCATTCCTCCTATGTTCAGTAATGATTGCATCCCGCCAATGGTACCGCCCAATGCCTTGGACTTTGATGATTGTAAACTCAATATCGACTTCAGACTCGGCTCCAAGACGGAAAGTATTGCTTGAAAGGCAATTGCAGCTAGGAAGTGTAATGCCAGCTGTTTCCGAGAATGCAGTTGGTGTTGTATTGATTCATTTTGTTGATCAAGAAGACTTCGGGTCTCACTGTTGTTTAATTGTATACCAATACTACCAATTCCATTATCATACTCTTCTCCAACGAGATTTTCGACACCTTCCTGATACGCACCGCCAAAGGAACAAAAGCAGAACAATATACACAATAATGAACCAATTCCAAACCCCTTTGCAGCACATCGTACCCTTCCTCCTACCTTCTCTAACTTTTCAATTATTGGGAATGAGGCTACGGCTCCAGTGGAAACAACTGATGATATGAATGTTAGTATTCCAAATGTATGGGCAGAGAGATCAAATATGTCATGTGCTAATAGCGGCCATAGAACCGTGAATATTGTATTCGCTATTGATTGCAGTAAGAGAGCAAATGTTAGTGTGATTGTTGTTATTAGCTGCTGGTTTGTTCGTCTTGTGCTTATGCTTTCTTCTGGTATTGTTGTGTTTGATGTTATTGTTTTAGGATCATCTGATAATGATTGTGTTGATAATGATAAGGATGCATTGCTTTCATCATTATCGATGAAACTGTCACTTATTGATGTTGATGTAAGTTCTAATTCTTTGGTATTGGAAGCATTTGATGTTGTTGACAAGCGTCTAGTACCATGAAGTAAACCGTCTACAAAATCTGATTGCTTTTGTTGAGGCTTTGGTATATCATTGCTCATGCTTTGTATACCTCCTTTTACATTCTTTCTATCAAAGAACAAAGCAATTGTACCATAGAAACAGAAGAAGGTACAGAATCCCATGTGTATCCGATACCTAAACAACACATTCTCCAACCCGACAATGTTGTGTAATATGTACTCTAATAATGGGAAAATTCCTTTGCCAAGTAATTGCAATGTTGTAAGTTGTACAGCAAAACCTGATAATACCTCGCTTCTCAAACTTGGTGGATTAGATTTGACTAAATGGCCAAGTACAACTGTGAATACATTATTACCGATACCAAGCAGTACAGAACCTAATCGTAACCTTGATAAAGAGCTAGCCATACCTCTCCATAAACATCCCACTGAACAAGCAGCAGCAGTAATACTTATTGGCATCCATGGACCATATTTGTCCAAGGAAATTCCACAGATAGGCGCGCCTATCAAAGCACCTATTGAAATGATAAAACCAAGTTGTCCAATATCTATTTCTGTTGCACCAATTTCTAAGTAAAAATATGTTGTTACTGCAGAATGCAATGAACCACCGAATGTTGCTACATAAAGAACTATGATTGGTGTTCGCGTAGATGGATTTGATATAAAGAGATGTAATGTTTTCTTTTGTGTCTGTATAATATCATTTATATTTGATGTCGCATATGATAATTGTGGTGTCGTTTCTGTTGTAGATGTCATATCAAAGTTTGTGGTATTGTCAATTGTCAGTGTGGTCTTTAATTTGCTGCAGATTACATCGATATTGGTTCTAACTAGTTTGTAATGGTATAATGGTATTGTACTCAATCTTACCTTCTCCAAAATACCATAAGTTGTCCAAGGTCAAAGGTGCACCTTCTTCAGAAATTTTCGTCTGAAGTATGTGATATCTCAAAACTAACAACTAGGCCACAGTCGACAATGAAAAGAAAGTTAACGGTCGATCCAGTAGGTGTATCAGAAGTTGTATATCTGCTGAATTGCAATACAAATCGCCCAGTATTATGTCACCGCGGTATCTCATCACTTAGTATAATTTTTATCAATGTCAGTTTTCATGTTATATTGTGAAAACTCCTTTTAGGAATAAATCAAGGGACTACCACCACTGGAATAAGATACTCAAAAGCGATATCATCTAATAGTACCTCTTTCCCCAACGATTACTACTACTTATTGACTACTACTAGTTCATGAGAAAGTAACAGCTCACTAATATAATGTGTTGACTTCAAGACACTAAACTACTCCTTGTCCTTACTATACGTATTTACTCAGGTAGACTAAGGATTGCACTCTCTCGGGCTATTAAGTTTAGTCCTCGTATTCAACTATTTTATCCACTTATGGCAGCAGTTATTTCAGAGTAAAGAACAAGTACTAATGCAGCTCCGACAGTTCTCAAGGCGTTAGCTCCCGCCCCTTTGAACAATGCTACGAATCCTTCATCTTTGATAATCTTGGCAAAGCAGTCACCTGTACCCTTGTAGACGCATTCGTCTTCTGGTAACTCTGATTGCATCTGTAGCCGCCTTCGAACAGTATCAAATGGATATGATAAGTATGCAGCACATATAGCTGAAGTTTGTGCACAAACAAACTTTGAGGTCGCCCGAACGAACGTACTTTGAACTGATTGATATGGATTAATACCCGATAACGTATCAAATAAACCAAAGTATATTCCTCGATATGGTATAATACCCATGATACTAACTCCCAATCCATTATAAATACCGCCAATGCCACCGCTTGCAAATGTCTTCTTGAGACAATCTAGTAATCCATTGAATTGTGGTTCATCGCTACCAACATCCGATGCTAATCGCGTCCTTGCGTAGTCCAAAGGATAGACAAACAGTAGTGATCCTGCACCAGCCAATCCTCCACTTGCCATGTTGACTAATAACGCCTTACCAAACTGTGCTTTCTTATCCACATGTGGAAATAATGATTTAATACTATCCTTGAACGCAAAATTAAAAGCCTGCGTTGGAAAGTAACGAATAATGTTGGTAACATTACCACGCCATAATGCTGATATACCCTGTTCTTTCACAACTCTAGTAAAACAATTTATTATACCCGTGTATGGAAGTACTTCACCGCTTAATATCTTTGGATTCACATCTTGTGTTTGTATTAATAGTTTGACCCTTTCTATCGGTGCTGTGCATGTCTTTGCAACCGAACCGGATATACCACCAGCCAAGAAATCAATTATAAAATCTGAAGCTAATATAAGTAATAACTTTTTAAATATACGTGATGATATATCTGTGGTGCACAAGATTAATACTACTGCCGCGATTGTAAAACTTATTATACATAACGAGTATTGTCTGAATATATGTTGTAAAAGTTGAATATGACGTGATTGTCGAGTCCGCCGTTGTATCCTATTTAATACCACTATACCTCCTCCCTTCTCGACTAGACCAACTCTTTCTTCATCGTCATTTTCGTCGTCATAACTTGAAGATGTTGCCAATGACGAAGTCTTTCTTTTGAGGTGTGGGGATTTGGGAGTACTACCGAGCTCGATATGTTGAGATTCTTCTGGATCCGGTGATTTTGTCCGTGCTTTCATTATATTGCAAATGGTCTGGTGTGATATATACCTGCCTACTCTTATATCTTTAACCTACCTACCAATACATGCAGTAGACGTCTATTAGCATAGCATCTCTCTCATAAAAATAAATCTACTCTCATAATTTCTTTATGTCTCGGCTTCTCGGTATCCTTTGCAAAGATATTTTTATGACGGCAGCCATGATCATATCTAGATAGGAGGAGTTTTGACAGTTGTCAAACTAAAGGCAGTGGTGGTATTTATAATGGATTGGGAGTTAGTATCATGGGTATTATACCATATCGAGGAATATACTTTGGTTTATTTGATACGTTATCGGGTATTAATCCATATCAATCAGTTCAAAGTAC
>Ga0214480_100543_pt1 | contig 18885 bp, 10 predicted proteins | sample M1_20Mar14CPVII9_3_FD_165042 | JGI IMG/M metagenome (GOLD analysis project Ga0214480, IMG submission 165042) | Marine eukaryotic communities from Monterey Bay, California, United States - M1_20Mar14CPVII9sort6BwellE17 | ecosystem: Environmental > Aquatic > Marine > Unclassified | place: USA... | reverse complement strand
GAGGGTATAAAGGCAATTGTGCAAACCGTCGTCTCATCCCACTCCTCTTGTTCCGAACCATCAGAATATTCCGTTTCTATTTCCATGTTTTCTATATCATATCCAAGTGCCATCGTATACATGACAATATCACAATCCTCAGTTGCTTCGTGTGTTATATCCATTACTCCGTCAAAGATTGAGGGTGTACATGATTGTGAAGAGCATTCTGATGAGCATGGGTAGGAGGTATGAAGTTCACGGAGACACATTGGATCATCACTAGAACAAGAAGATAGTCCACGGCGGTTCAATATCTTCTCCCCATCAATTGGTATAGACATTGGCAGTTCACCATCTGCTTGCTGCTCCTTGGTTAGAACCTGAACACTTGAATAATCCACATGCTCACTATCAGTCGACGGTGGGAAGAAGGGCAATGCCCTATCGATATGCCAGGCTAACAGCTTAGCCGCACCATCCTTTAATGATGTAGTGGCCGACCAACCGAGGTAATCATTCGAGGATAAGCTAGCTGCACGAGCAGCACTTGATTGCTCTACATCAATAACATCCTTGGTGGGTGCTCTATGAAACTCAACATCGGCAAGTTCTTGTATCCCATCAGCTAATGAAGCCAGATTAGACATCTCACCCGAGCCAATGTTAAAGGTTGTGGGCGATCCGTCCACTGGATTGTACTGCATGGCAGTGATGATTGCTCCCACCGCATCTGAGGTGATATATATATAGTGGAACGAGTGAGAAGTTGAGTTAGAAGAAAATGGACACATGATATGCACACAAACTATCATCAAGCATTATCATCATCAACTTACCTTCCACAAACACAAAATCTCGTGGATCATGTGCTACATGCATCCATCCAGTCTCCTCAATCAAGTTTGGATTTGGATTCACATGATGTGAATGTGCCTGCTGCTGTTCGGATGTCAACTTATTGAACCGATCCACTAAATCACTACGATGAGAAGACTTGACTTCGGATAGGCGCCGCCGTCTATTCTCCTCCTCTTCTTCTTCGTCATCGTCTCCCTCTTCTTCTTCGGCCTCCTTATCCAACTTGATCTTAACAGCAGAAGACCATCCCTTGTACAAGTTCCGTACGGCAGTTTCAGCCAAATCAACATCTGGACTAACACCCCGCTTCAGTGTACGTCCAGGTTTAATCCTATCAGAATGGAATATCGGTACCGATGTTGACGGTACGCCAAATCCTCGTGGACCATATATAGAATCAAATCGTAATCCAACTGATGGTATGTCATGCAAGGCATGGTAGGATGATGCAATAAGTTCATCAATTAGACGTGATACGCCATGCAATCCTCGAGGTGGACGTTTTGGTTGTGGTGATTGTGATATACTATGACCCAATACACTTTCCTCATCAAACGATGATCCTCTCTTGCTTGTCTTCTTCTTATTTAAGTGATGTGCCATATCACGAAAGTGTAATGCATCATATGACGAGGCATAAACAACATGTGGTCGTTTCATCTCCTTCTCGGTACCACTATACTCATCACCAGGATCATCATAGGCATTCGTCGACGGGGATATCATAGTCTGTGCAACCACGCCACTTAATAATTGTTCCATACCCGTCATACCCATACGTAAATCAAACAAATGTGGACGTGAGCTGATACTTTCTATTAATATATCATCCTCTTCCTCCTCTTTATTTTGAAATACTGTTGACTGATGTGACTCATCTGTACCTCCTTGGTGATAATTGGAATTCAATAATGAATCAGATTGTGTCCCTGCTAAATGTACAATATGTGTAGGACGGTATGATAATATAATATCAAGTGGACCGGAACCTGATTTGGTAGTACCGGGTGTTAGTGGTATACCGTACTTTGTGTAGGGTTTAGTATATGACTTGGATGAGGTAGATGTTTGCTTCTTGGTGGCTTCATCTCTCAACTTGACAAGCGTCTCCTCATGATACTGACGGTGCGTACCACTCAAAGGACCACTATTAACCTCTAAATACATCTTCTCTTCCTCATAACAACCTTCCTTATGACTTTTCATTTCCAATCCTAAAAATGGTACAATTAAATCAACATCCTCCAACTCCTGTTTTAATACACTCCACCTCTCCAATTGTTCCAATCTATTCATTGGATCATTTGGAAATTGTGTATCTAATCCTATAAAGTTGGTTATGGAACATTGTCTATATAAGGCAATTGCTAAGTGTAGACCGAGGGGTGATAGTATGCCTGTTATTAAGATTCGTGAGTTTGGTGTGAGTGGTTGGTGATGGGAAGAGGTGGGAGAGTGGAGATAGTTGAGTGGATGTTGTGATGCTGCTGATTGAGTGTTGTGGCCGCATAGTGATGATATGTCAATCTTCTCATCACTGTCATGATCATCACTTGATCCACTCTTACCACCCTTATCGCCACTACCCTCATCAATTGACCATCTATTTTGTATATTTAGAATGGTACCCTCTATATCATGATGTAATTCATACCATTTTGGTATAGAACTACTTAACTTCTTATGCAAATGTCGTGATGTGCGTAACTTTCGACTCTTTCGTCGTTTAGAAAAGTCGGTTTGTGCCTTATTGATTGATTCTTGAGACCACTGCTGTACAGTTTGTGCCTTAATATTAGAGGTAGAAGAGGATGGATTGTAATTGGTTGGCTGTTGTAAGGGTATACTTTTGAATGTATAATCTTGAGGCTTGGCTGGAACTTTCTTTTCCCTCTCTTGTTTAACAATTGGTGGAGTTCGAACCTCGTGGTTAATACGATGCTCTTGAGGACTCTTATTAGATTGACGATTATTATTATTAAACATTTTTCGTGGTGAACGCTCATCTCTTGTCCTTTGACCTTCAGTACTATCCATAGCCTCACCGTTGTTGTTAGTAACATCTTTAGCAGTGTAGCTCTCCTGTTTATTATTGCCCCATGGTAAATCAATCTCATTATCATTCTCACGCTCACTAACATTATGCTGATTGTGCACCTTGTTGTGTAACAAAACATAAACAATCGCTAGCACTACAATCAATGCTATGAATATACATTGTATAATTCGTTTCCATATAACTTTTTGTGAATTACCAACTGATGATCTTGAGCGTTGTTGTAAGTGAGATGGCAAATGATTATTTGATTTTATCCTACTTCGTTGTTGTTGTTGTGAGTTTCTATTAGGATTATGATGCACTAACGATTGTTGTTGCTGATTAGTATTAATAGTAGCTAGCGGATGAGATAAATGTTGTATTGGATGTTGATTATTAGTATTATGATGATGAGATTTGCGATGATGTAATCCATCCTTCGAGGAATGTGACCCTGGTGAATCGGCACGTAGTTGACTATCATCTATTATTAATGGACTGTTGCTTGTTAAAGGATGAGAATTATAATCAGAACTGCCGTGATCAATTTCATATCGTGATCTATTAGTAGTATTAGTATTATTCATATTATCGGTAGTACGTTGACGTATTCGATTGGGTGTAGAATCGTCTACTAAATCTGAATATTGATTGAGATTATTATTATTGTTGCTCATCTTATCTTGTGGTGGTGGTGCTTTGTTTCTTCTCATTTTTATATTATATAGCGTATATACGATGATATTACTCAACACGGAGATTATACAGTTAAATACTAACAGTTTAATAGATTGTTGGTTAATAGATCATTCATGCATGATAGACTAGAGAGAAAGCGGCCACCATTGTTGCTTTTGTTAATTTGCTTGAGTACGAGTTACGCTAGGGACTGCTCGCAAATGCTTACATGTGTAATAATTCCAAGTGACACTTGATACAGTATGCATGATCACACCTCCTACTCGAGCGGCCTTTGACCTACAAGATGCTGCACAATCTTGGGGCCTCGGCATGAAGCCTCAGAAGAGGATATATACGCTGCACTTTGCTAACATAAAATCTTATATCGAATAGTTATACTTTACTTATCCAAGCTCTACGAAGAACTAAAACTAACAACATGAAACTGAAACCAACAATCATTACTCACGGAATCGTCCTAGTCCTATCTCTCTCGGCTTTAGCTAGCGTTGTCAAAGCGTATCCTGGCGAGCTTATCTATGGATGTGCAGTAACTCCAAAAGAATGGGAGGGTGATTATACGCCATGGGAAGGAAATACAAAGAATGCTCATTCACACCTCACTTTTGATGATGGTCCATTCATCGGTGATACAGAAGTGATCCTTGACGTTCTCAAAGAATACAATACCAAGGCAACCTTCTTTCTTCTTGCTGACAACATGAACGAGGATACACGATACATTGTTGACCGCATTATCGATGAAGGACATATGATAGGCGAGTATGAAAAGTTGTGCACATCTTGTGTACTTATTCCCAAAAAAAGAGTTTCTCATCTCATCTCTTCGATGCTAACACATACAGGAAGTCATACTAGCACCCACAGGAATCTTCAATATAGTAACCAGACTGTGTTAGAAGAAGAAATTGTCAAAGCACATAACTTCTTCAAGGAATATCTAGGCTTTCAGCCTAAAATCTTCCGACCTCCCTATGGTAGCATCGACGATCGATCTCACAAACTACTCGAAGAATATGGTTACAGCATCGTGATGTGGTCAAGTGGTTGTGTCGACTGGTGGTTCACTGCTAATGATAAAGATTTGGAGACATCCACCGCCGCCATGCGCTACTCTCAAGCTGAAATGGGTAGCATTGTCTGTATGCATGACACTGCCCAAGCACCCAACAAAGGAGAACGTCTTCGAAAGTTCCTTGATGATACTTGGGACTTATGGGATTATGTTGATTTCGATAGATGCATCGACCGAACTGATGTTGATGAAGGGAAGGTATTCAAGACATACACAGAGTATAAACGTGCGGTATCAGATGAGGCAGCTAAACTTGTGGCAGATGATGATGATGAGCCATTGGATGGTCCCTCCGGCAATGATGTACATGCTCGAGCTCAAGATTCTAATGAGCCTGTAACTCCTGCTCTTTGTGGATCATTGGTGAGTATTTCAGTATCAATATTGATGTGGTATCCTAATCCTAATCCCAACTTTGTCTTCTCTCCCCCATTCAAAACAGGTCGGTCAGAGTGATACCAAACAAGTACGAGCTCTCCAATCACACTGCCTTGTTCCTGGTGAAAGGTGTGACCCGGAGGATAACCAGTGTTGCAACAATGGAAATTGTGCAGCTTCACCTTGGAATCCCCCAACCGACACCTTTTGCCGCTGAATCAATCTTGCAATCTTGGTTTGACACAAGAATGTTGTACCTTCCGTTGTTTGTATGGGAATCGGCTCTGATGGTTTCTTAGTATAATCAATACTAATCTAATCGATGTCCATTGCTTGAGTACTGAAAATACTTCCATTGCTTGAGTACTGAAAATACTTCTCTTCCTTACTATTCCTCAACAAGCTCGTGTTCTCCATGTGCATAGTTGCATTTATCACCAAATGCACAGCCCTCGGGAGTAGTATAATGCCTGCACAATTCAGTCTTAGCTTTGGCCGAACGAAAGAAATCTCCTCTTAGTTCCTGTGGTTTGTTAGGTGAAGGTATCTTCTCATCATCAACAGCAGTTAACACTTCTGCTGTGGAATCTTGTTTAGGTGAAGGCATCTTCTCATTATCAACAGCAGGTAACACTTCCGCTGTGGAATCGGTAGACTTTTTATCTGATTCACGGAATGCTTCACGAGTTTTATCCACTGCCCTTTCATACTCAATCTCAACATAACCCTTTTCATACTTGATTAAGAACCGTCCGGGTGGATCAAGATTGTGTATTTTGTCAACAACACCTCGTATTATTGTAAGTTTTTCAAGCTTGGTAGCTGCTTGATAGAAACTTTTTGATTCCATTACCAATTGACGATAGTGTTGGTTCCCTGGATGTGCATTTCCTTCCTTTTGTCTTTGTCGCCGTAGTCTTCTATTAGCTCTATTGCCTACTACACATAGTACATCGTTTGACTTTACTTCATTTATTACTTCATAACCACTGGGAATCGGCTCTGATGGCTTCTCGATATAACCAATACTCATCATAAGACCATCATTATTGAAATCGATATACTCTGTTGCAGTACATTTCAACCTTTCTTCGTCCTTCTTGCCCCAGTACCTATCAAAGTTGAATGACACGCGTATTACCAATTGCTTAATGTCATTATCAAATATTTTACCAATTAGATGAAACTTGTGAAATACCCAATATACGTTTGTATATTGATCACGGAAGGTGTTCATACGCTTTATGATATCTTTTATACCATGATGTCCATATATCGTAGCGTCCTTGTGAACCATTTTACGTATGGATTCTAAATCGTGTCTGTTGGATAAATTGCAATATCGTTTTGCTAATTTGATATGATAATCATCGTTCTCGTTTATGATAACTAATGACATACTCTTTTGGTTATGTAAAATCTTACTTAGTCTTTATGTTGTGTATCGTAATCAATATTGGTATATTGGCCCTGAAAGTACTACCAATCGATAGACCGTTAAAAACTGGTCAAGTTACTGTAATATTAGTGTATGAAAGCTATTAACGCGGTAGCAGCGACGTCCTAAAGTTAAAGTACGAGAGATTGTTGCAAGTGGCATTTTTTCAGTTTGCCGTCCATGAAAAAATGGTATCCTTAGTACATCTCTCCTCTTACTCTACACCCCTGCCTCTATCACGTGACGAAGGGCCTCTTCCTTGAGGGTGATAAAGTCGATTAATGTCCACATTACATTAGAGTAAATGTTTAAGATCATCACTACTAAGTTAGAAGGTCATAGAGCGTATCTTCACTTAACTAGGTTAACTCTTTCCTCCTTCTTCGTGATGGTGCTGCTTTAAAGTAACTTCACATGGTTATTGGCATAAGATAGACGAGAGGAGTGAACAACAATGACGGTGCGATTATCACACTAAGCTAGAAGTTTATCTTAATTGCAAAGCTTAACATTTACCCTCTCTTCTTTTCCCTTCTTCCTCTGTCCCCCTTGCCGTTAACAACCGACTAGTATCCCCAGTAAACTGCCTCCCATAACCCACTCAAAACTGCTGATTCAACAATGATAATCTCCCTTCCAACCTCAACAATTGAGGGAAACACTCTACTCTTTCATTTAAGAAATTCTTCAACGGACCCAACTTTAATGCCATTTCCCTACCCTCATTTGCCATAATTTGTTCCTCTACACTACTTCCTCCTCCTTGATACGATGTAGAACGTGCAGTAGCAGCTAATATCGCCTTAACCCATACTCCCAATACATTCACTAATGTATGACGACGTGCCATACGACGAACAATATGTGCCATTAACATACTCACATATCCAGGATGATTAGCAAGTGTCTCAGTGGCAGATTGGGAGGCTCGTCGTTCAGCATCTACTGCTTGTAATGCACGAACGGTACCCTCTACCAATCGTCGGTCAGTAACTTGTAACGCGATGTTTAGTTGTGATGAATCATTCGATGTTAATGCCTGTGTTAGTAATGTCGTGAGTGTTTCGGATGTGGCTGACTTGAGTTTGAATGGCTTGACTTGCTTGGTTGATGATGAGTCTTGAGCTTCGTCGTCTTCAGAGTCGGTATCATCATCTGATTGTTCCATTGCCGATGAAAGTAATGCCAATCGTTCAGCAATACTTTGTCCATTCTCCCCATCGTCATCCTCATCGTCTTCATCTCCCAAGTCAAAGTCATCTTCATCCTCACCCGCCGCCGCCTCTTCTCCCTCTTCTTCCCCGGCAGACGACGATACCCTAGCCTTCTTCTTCTTCACAGCCTGACTTAAGTCCATGGCAGTACTAGCCTCCAATCCTTGATCACCCGGTGCCAAGGCAACATTCTCATGAACCTTCCTCTTCTTATCGTCCTTCTTCTTATTACCCTTTTCATCGACTGTTGATAATGACACACCAACTAATACATTACCCTCTAACTTTGAATCATTAACAGTTAAACTTTCCATTGGTAAATTGGTACCAGTTCCGGCTGATCCGGCACCTACATGTTTCTTACCCTGATTGAATAATAATGTTAATGATTTGGATGTGGATGATAGTGTAGTACGTGAAGTTGAATTGAATTTACATCCAATTAAGGAAAGGTGTTTATCTAATTCATTTGTTTGTAATGTAGCCTTTGGTAATGTTGGCGTAGACGAGTCGGTGTTATCATCGTCGTTGTTGGAAGTGGTGGGAATGTTAAAGAGTGATGAAGTACCAATTTTAGATTGGAATGCTACAATTGCCAAGTTTTCATCATTATTATCCAATTGAGTAATATCAAAATTTGATATAGATTCCTCGTCGTCCTTGGTGGATAACATTGCCAAACTTTTTAAGCTATGCTTGGCATCTTGATTGGCATACGAAAGTACCACTGCTTGATTACCACCACCGCCAGAAGAGGAGGTTACAATATACCGACCATCGTTTGTAACTGCCAATGGAACGAATGATGTACCTGCTTCCTCACTCTCTTCTCCATTGTTAATAACACCATCAGAGGGTAATTCCAATTTGCACAACTTATCACCACTGCCTAAATCAACAACACGTACTTGATTATTCAACCTAACTACAATATTCGATTTACTAATACCCAAACCAAACACCAACTTTCCACCACCCTCACCGCTGATGGAACCAACTTTAATCTTTTTAATTAACGTAGGCTCCTCATTATCAGTTAGTGTATATTGATATAATCTACATTTTCCACCAACATTATTTGAGCTTGAGCTATCGGTATCATTAGTTGGAAAATAAACTAACGCAAACAAACTATTATTATCACCACTTGAAGCAATGACATCAACTAATATTTCATTACTGTTACCTTGAGACAGACTTGATTTACGCTTCTTCTTCTTATTATTATTGTTAGCAGAAGAAATGTTGATGGTTGATGATAATACGCCACGTTCAATATTGAATAATAATATTGTATTATTATTGCTTGTCATTCCACATAGATGGGTTGGTTTATTATTGGAAGAGGCAAAGATTAGTTTATGTAGACTATTATTGGACTTGTCGGATGATAAACTTGGTAAGCCATCTGGCAAGTTGGAATTGTTTTGATTGCTATGAAGAGGAAAGCGGAGTGTGAATTTTAATGACCCATTTGATATATTACCATCATAGCATCGTATTAATCCATTCTTGGAATTAGAAGAGGAGTCGGAGTGATGTATCCCTATTAGAGAACCATCGGTCGAGTATGCTACTAGCGGTGATAAAGAGGAGGCCGCCATGTTGTTGCAATGATGATTTGTTGGTTTTGTAGGTGAATGAAGGGAACAAAAGATAAATAGTCATGAGCTGAATTCGGGACAAATACGGGCATTTCTACGGGCCTTTGATTCTAAGAGTTCCGTATCGTGGCAGTAAAAGGGTACTTTGTGTACCTTATCCTTTTCACTGATTTGTGCCGAATGAAAGTGAAATATTATCTCTATTGTCAACTTTAGGAGATCGCTGCTACCGCGTTAAGAGCTTTCGTATACTAACAATATAATTATTTGGCAACTTTTTAACGGTCTATCGATTGATAGTACTTTGGGGGCCGCCGGATCAATATTGATTGCAAAACAAGTGAAGATACCACCCAGCACTATTTTCTTTGCTGTTGAGAAGTAGATATATCATCCATCCATAGCGCTAAGGTATAAAAGGACGTGTATTTTATAATAAAGATATTAGAATAGAGATTTCATATTAATATAATGGCAAAGTCCAAGCGTAAGACCCCAACATCAGCAAAGTCTTCGGCAGGCGTATCCACAAAGAAGAAGAAAGATGACACATCTTATGCTCAAAATTCTGGACCCAGTTTTGATGATCTCTGTGATAATACACTGCTACGAATTCTATCATACACCGATGATCTACGGTCGTTAATCAGTCTTACAAGGTGTACAACAAAATCATTACGGAAGCGTTTCGATTTAAAGGGAGATAAGAACACACCCGAGTATTCCAAATTGTATAAAAAGTTTTGGCAAGATCTATTTGCAGATTTGCAAATGACACCATTGGAAGAGTCTGATAGCAAATCACAAGATTATATTGCTGCAATTAATTATCGATTATCATTATTTAATAATCTAATTGGACATGACAAGCGTAAGAAAGCTGGTACCAACAGATCGTACTCATTACCCCTCCGGCAACATAATTTTAAGTCTTTTGATGCTCCCTGGGAATATTTTGAAGACAACGAGGATGATAGCTTTGGTGTAGTAAGAGAAGACATTATGGCAAATCCTTTTGCATTAATGTCACGAGGTACTGGTCAAGAATATGTGATTGTGGACCCAGACTTAGCTAGTGTTGATGTGCATGACAACATACTCGAGAGGGTGAAATGTCTTCACAAGTCTACTCAAAAGAAACGGGAGACTACCCCTCAAGACGTAGAATTGGCAATTGATCCACTAGAGAATATAATGCCAAGTCAAGTTCTTCTCAATTCATATCGTCACTCCGCCGATCAACACATTGTTAAGTCTCGTGACCAGACATTAAGTAGTGAAACAGAGGAAGATGATTTGGAGAGGAAATGGGAAGAGTACTTTGGAGAGAACACACCCTTTGCTCCTCACGATTTACCCCCTCACGAAGATGACATTAGGATAGTCATCGAAGGCTGTTCAGTTGATACATATGATGCAATGGATGATGAGAGAATAGTATTGCAAGAGAAAAGAATAGTACTTTCCAGGCTCATTAGTGACCAAGAAGGGAGGAAGTGTACTGAATTCATCTTGTGGGGAGATAGCGGATGCACAGAAAGAATACCATCACAGAGATTTGAACGGAAAGCTATAGTTCGGGTACCAAAACCAAGTTACTATGAGGTTGTGTCTACTAATGGGGACAAAGTATATACTAGGTTGGAAGGTAACCCTTATAACCTCCAGGGTGACTCGGGTAAAAGAGTTTGTCAGTTCTCTCTTTCTCCCAACATTGAAGATGGACAACAATATTACGTTCAGCCGGAATGCTCCTTTCAGGTAGGTGGTTTAGTGACTTCGATACATCCTATCGGTCGTAATCATGTGCTTGTTGGTACGGACATGGGCACCATTGAGTTGTGGGATTGCAGTGACAAATCTTCCCCGAATCGGATTAAGTATTTATTAATTCCCAACGCTTTCAATGTTGATAATATGGATGATGAACATCTGAATGGTATCACAGGCTTCCTTCTTGGCCATGGGAAATTACAGAATTACTTCTTTACATCTCAAGAGAATGGTCCAAAGGGAGTCATTACAATGTGGCAAACTCCTTATCAAAACAGAAACAGAGTTCTTGATGAAGCAGATTTTCGAATTATGGTCAGGATAAAGTATGAGGGCTATATCAACTTTGCATATAATGGTAACTCCTTTATGGTACTCGCCCATGATAAGTTTGGTAGCCTCTACCTCGATGTGTATCATCTTCCTGGTTCAAGATATGTACTGAACAAGTTTGATGATGTCAGCTTACCAAAGGGAGTTGAGTTTGATTCAACACGTATTTACAATAGGGACCCCAGCGATTTCTACACACTCCCTGACGGGGGAGCCTCACAACACCTTAAGTTTGCTAATAGAATCAATATTCGGCATAGAGTTGATATAGATGAGTATGGAATGGCCGAACATTTTGCTATGGATATCAACGATCGATTCATAATAATAGAAGCTCATGATGGGGTAGTTGGTAACAATGGTGAAAGGAAACCGGATAGTCCAGGCTTGATTATCATTGATTTAAATGAGCATGCTGATTGAGATAGGTAATTAAAGTTAATTGTTTGGTTTATTGTATTACTTATACATGTACTTATATTGATCAGATCCTCCGTCCTTTCATTTTACCTAGCCTTTCCCTCCTCGTAAGTTATCCTGATACCGGCTATCCCTATCATATGAATCTCGGCTGTAGTAAGAATCATTATATTGTGATCCTCTTGACCTACTAGCCGACCTGCTATGTCGTGAGGAGGACCGTGGTGAATCATCATAGTAGGAGTCATTCTTTGGTGGCAGATCCTCATCTTCATAATAATCATCTTGCTGGTAATCATCTCTGCCTCGATCATCATATCCGTCATCATCTCCTCTGGAGTAGTAACTATCGTCATATCCTCTTTCTCCTCCTCTATCTTGTGAATAATAACTATCTTGTGCTCTACTGTCTCGTGAATAGTAACTATCTCCGTGTCTGACACTACCATTCTCATAATCAATAACAGAATAGGCACCACTTCCTCGACGACTGTCGCCCATCTCTTCATCCTCTCTCCTTCTTGAACTATAATCGCTTCCGCCACCGTCACCATATGGATTACCTAATCCATCCTCTTCCCACTGTTGCATCTTATCTCGTTCTCTTCGCTCACGATCCTTCCTCTTTCGTTCTTTAATACGTTGTTGTTCATAATATTCCTCCCGTTGTTCAGGTGTGAAGGCACTCCAATCCATACCGTCTGGTTCGGTATCAACATACTCATCATACTTTGGTTCTTTATGCTTTGATCTGCTACTACTGCGGCTACTACTTCCTCTACTGCCTCGACTTTTACTACTTCTACTTCTTCCACCACTCTTCCTTTCTTTCCCTTGGTATTGATGGTCGGTATCATGTAACATCATACTATTCTCACCAAACTCCTTCGGACTATCACCGCCGCCACCCATTCCCATATCATCAAATATCTCCTCCTTCCGACGTCCACTAACACCGCGTGACTTTACCTTACGTTCCTTTCGTCGTGCCTCGTACATTTCTTTCGTCCATTCTTCACCCTTGCCAGGCTCGGTTAGCTTCTTCTTCTTCTTCTTTTTCTTCCCTTTCTTCTTCTTACCACCTTTATTACCTCCTCCTCGCTGTTCCTCTTGATCAACACGATGTAATTTGCTCTGTATATTCTTAAACAATGGTATAGGCGTCGGTCCAAAGGTATACAATATAAAACAGAATGAGTATACCAATGTAGCTTGGATACTTCTATATCCACCATCACCAATATTGCATTCAATAATGTCTTTGTTGTTACAGAATAATTCAGAATTGAAGATTAGGAATGTAATGCCTTGACATATTACTGCACCTAGTAACAGAATGCAGGGTATACATTTACCACCCCACTTTGCTCGATTACAACATTCTAAAAAGATTAATAGAATGACTAATGCAGCACAACTTGGTGCAACGTATCCACCAACCTTGGCACTTTTCTCCATTCCATTGTAATTCGAGATTATGAAGGAGTTATGATCTATACAGCTACCATCAATGGCTTCATATGATAATAATCCTACCCCGTGTGTTGATTCGTCTGGTGATGAAACTGCTGATATAAACCTATAATAACATTATTATTATTATAATTGTATATGTTTGAGGGATGAGGATGAGAGAGTTGATATGGAGTAACATTAGACATTAACATTATTATTATTTTTTGATATTGAGGGAAGGATATTCATATGATATGAAAGGATTATTAGAACCGAGTACATAGTAAACATCTCATTGAAATATATTTTGGAAACACATCTTATGCACACTTTTTCAATACTTACTGACAGCTTGACATAACTATTATACTAAGAGCTATACCATAGGCAAGGAGTACTAATAGAATTGCTCTACATATTAGAGCACATATTGTTTGTGGTTCCATTATTTATATATTGTATTTGTATGTGTTGAATGATGTATTGAGATGAGCATAAGATTGCTCAATTTTTTGTACACTTCAAAGTGAAATAAGACGAGCCGCCGTTCTTCTATTTGTATCAACTAATAACAACAACTAAATATGGATATATATTAGTAGCAATCACTGCATATGCCTGTAGTAATACGTCACCTCGAACTTTGTCAAAACACTGCGCCCACACAGACCAGCCCGTGATATTTTTGTGACCATACATGAGAGTTTTGTGATCGATCACGTCGGTATCCTATCCTTTTAATTAATGAACATAATATTATGGCGCCGTCCATCTCCTCATATACTAATAGTGCAGTCAGTATATTAGTTTTTTAACGCTCTATCGATTAGTAGTGGTTTCAGGGCGATAGATATCATACTTTAATCAAATTTCTATACCAAAGTTAGTCATAGTACACCAAAAATACACCATAGCTTACTCTATCATAACTATTTAGACTGTAGTGGCCGAGCTCGTAAAGGCTCGTAAGTAAATTGTTAGCGGCATTAGTATACTGTACGCTTCATATATAACAGCGGATTTACCATCATCGAAAACTATAAAAGTTAGTGTATACCATTTTACCGGGGATCGGTATCGGCCAATCATTACAACATAAACAAAAAAACAAACAATAATTTACTGCAATGGAGACATTTACAGATGATACTGTAGTTGCACTGGCCTCGTTCTTATCACCATGTGATATGTTGAGTTTATCATTATCGTGTAGAAGATTTGGTCATAAGCACGGTACTACAACCAGTCGATCAAGACGACTGGCGGCCAGGGAAGCAAGAAAAAGTGGAGGATTTAGAGAGATAAGGCAGAAAACAGATACAGTATCATTAATGGAGGTTGCAGCACGTACAGTGCTACTTTCCAAATGGACAGATAATGAAAAGAATGCTCTACCAAGACGTGAGGATGAATCATGGATTGGGTTATATCACGAGTTTCTAAAGTTATTTCGCATTCCATTGCAATTTGATAAATTGGCTGGAGGTTGTATGAAATATGTTAAGGATACAGACAAAACGAAAGTATGCCTCGAATCAGGCCTAGACGAATTCCACTCTGCTATTTGCAGAAATATTATGAGAGCTGGTAAGCATTCTGTCTCATTTGAGGCTGGAGGTGATCGTGGGTTTGCTATTCATTGTGGAATTATGAGTCCAACGACAAAGAATTTATTACAAGTTTGACGAGCTGCCATCCTGTTTATAATGACCTCTCTATGTATACTCTTGAAGAACAGCGCGGGAGTGTAGATTGTTGTTTGTTATCAACATATTGGGGAAAGGGTATAGTCCGCAGAAGATGGAAGAAATGGGCGCCTACAAATACTGAGGATGGGTGGCTCGTTTTCGATTGGGAAGGGCAGGAACCAACTCGAGAGGAAGCTTCCTTCAAAATAGGATTGGTACTAGATCTTTACGAGGGAACATTAGATGTATATAAGAATGACAGACGACTTGGAACTATGAAGACTGGATTGGTTGGTGAATACTGTTGGGTGGTCACATTGGCATCATCATTCTCTGATGCACAAGTATCGGTCACGATTGGCAGGTGATAGGGCAAATAGAATACTGTTGGGTAGTCTGGTTAGGATTTAGAGATGTGTCGGTCACCATCGGGAGGTGATAGAGAGGTAAATGATATCCACCCGTAGAAGGAGAAGGTATGGCCCAAAGAAGTAGTTGCAAGTGGGTGTGCGCATTATATGGACACAATAGAACACCTTCGTAAAAGTCTATCTACTCTAGCTCAGACTAGTTAACCTATACAATTACAAACATCCTTTTACACTAATATACACTTTATTTGTTTAATTGATAGTGTAGGTATCTACACTTGAATATAAATATAAGTTCACAAACTTCCTCATGATCAACGATTAGTAGAACACACGGCACATTGCAAATGTCTTCCATTTGCATTAGCAAATCCACAATTTCGACATTGCCACGGTCCTATATCAACATCAGAAAGCACTGGCTCCTCGGGCTTCAATACCCTCTTCTTTGCTACTAATTGATTTCCAACCACTTGTGATGATAAGTCTCGAATAGAGCTCTCCAATGCCGCCTGAATTGGATCTCCCAAGTCATCCCAACTAACCTCCGAACTCCCTCCTCCCGACCCTCGATAATATGGATCATAGGCTCCTCGATGATAGTGGGGATTGTATGAATGCCTACGAGGATCATGGTAGTGGGAACGATAACCACCACCTCCGTAACTGGAGTACATACTACTACTAGTCACACTTCCAGCATCGCTCAGTTGATAACTATGTCTCTGTTGTTGACGATGATCCCTATACCCTGACGAGGCATATTGATCAACATAGATTTCAGAAACAACTGAGTTATCTCCACGACCATCATATCCTCTACCTCGATCGTAATGGTCATCATATCTTCTTCTTCTATTATCATCATATCTTCGTCTGGAAGATGAGCCTCCTCTATAGTCGTCATATCCATCCCTTCTTCTACTATATTCATCCCATTGTCTAGAATTGATTGATCCACCTCCGCTATTCCGATGTGAGCCGCGACGGTGGTTGTTCTGTTGAGAACTGTTACTACTACTTCGATTACTTCGATACGATCCATAGCTGTCATGGTGATTTGGACTTGGACGAGATTGTTGTTCTTGTTGTGGAGGAGAATGAGATGCGGCAAATTGCCGCCGTCTATCATAGTGATCATCAATGGAGTCACCAAGGAACGCTCTTTGATTACCACGACTGTCAAACCCATCACTAGTGGCCATCAAGCTCCTGCTCGATTCAACAACGGAGGCGTTCATAACCTCTGTACTGGCAGGTTCACATGTATCAACATCAATTGGGCCCTTTTTCTTAGACTTGCCAATGATGAACTTCTTTACACTGGATTTTAGCCGGTTCCTCTTCCGCCGCGGTACAACTCGTGTCTGACTCTGATCCACAGCATTACCATCCTCATCACACTTCTCTTCTTCGGCATAGTCAGTATTGTTCACCACTGGTACTGCTTCGGGAAGAGATTGAGCAATGGCATCTGCCATTAGAGCCTCCTCCTTGGCATCTCTATCTGCCGCTGAGGTGTTATGATCGTCCTGACCTGGATAATATGCCGAAGCAGTCAAATAGTTATCAGACTTTGAGAAGGACTCTTGAGTACTACTAGCCTTGCCCTTGCGTTCTTGAGTAACATCCGATGATGCCCTTGCCATTCTAGCATTCCGATGGTTTTGTTCATTACGCTCGGATATCGACAATCGTCGGCCTCCTCGTTCTGATGATGACAACCTTTGAGATTGTGCTGATCGATAAGATGGAGTAGTTTCCGGCACACTAAGATCAGAGAATGATACCATATGATCGCGAGTGGGATCTTGGAACAGGTCATCTTCTTCTTCTTCATCATCATTCGTTGGCTTCGTATCTTCAGTTGTAGAGCTCTTGGGCTTGGGACTGCTCCCTCTCTTGGCACGTCGCTGTATCTTCTTTGGGTTGTATGAATAGCTCGACACAGTACTCTCCTCGGTCAAGGATTCATCTCCTTCACTTGCTAGTTTTCGGGAACTGGATCTCTTTGGCATCCATTTACGACGAAGAGCCGTTGGTTTGGCCTCCTTGTTCTTGTCTTCATCTGCTGAATCTTCCGTCATCTTACGAGAGCTCTGTCTCCGCAGAAGAGAAAATGACACCTTCTTGACAATCTTTGGTTCTTCCTCCTCGGCCATCTGATCATCTTCCTTCTTGTCATCTACTTGATCATTAGCATCAGCAACTTCAGTATCCATCTTGTCCTCAACAACATCCTCCTCATCTGTGGGAAGAGTACGTTCCATGAAACGTGTCAATCTAGCCAAGGCCACAGCATCGTCAGCATCTCCTTCGGTCACCGGTGGTGCATCGCTAACAGCAACATGAATGTCCGCAGAAGGACGTCTTGTTGGGGTAAGTTCGATTGGGGATGGAGTTGTAACCAATTTCCTGGCTTCTCCCTCGGCGGCAGCCTTCTCCCCAACTAACTTGATCAAAGACGGTGATAGTTGCTTCTCCAAGTCTGCGGCGTCTTTATCACTCAACCCAATCGATATGGAATCCAATGAGTTGTTTCTCTTCTTGTGACTGCTACCCTTGCTCCTCCTACTACCCCTACTCCTACTATCTTCGGGATACTTCTCATTGCTTGATGTAGACCTTGAATCGGGACTGTAACTTCTTCTCCTACCTGATGATCTCGTACTTCGACTTCTTGATGACGACCTTGAGCTTCTGCTCATAATACTATCAACATCACTACTCATATCAGAAGAACGCATACTTTCGCTGCTGCTACTGAACTTTGAACTGTCACTACTGTGATACGACTCTTCGGACTCACTACTACTGCTACTACTTTCATCAGATTCTGAATGATTGGGATATCTTGAAATGTTAGGTGCGGCATTTGCTTCCATATCAATAGTGTTACGACGTATGAATGTTCTATCTGACTGTCGACTATTCTTTGAAAGACGTGAAAACTGACTCGTTGTACTTGATCTCATTACACTTGATTCCTGACTTGACCTTCGGCTGGGCGTATCGCTTGGTCTACGGCTACCTCGAGTGGCAACTGATAGGCTTGATTTATGTGATTTGTTTGACGCATCACTTGGTCTACGAGTGAGAGTACTGTGGTTAGGCTTGCGGCCACTACCTCTTGTGTGGCTTGATATATGACTGCGGCTAGACTTGTGTGATTTGTGAGACTTGTGACTCCGGCTTGACTTCATACTAATGTCGCTTCGTCTACGGCTTGATATATGGCTACGACTTGACTTGTATGACTTGTGAGATCTATGACTTCGGCTTGACTTCACACTCACATCGCTTCGCCTACGGTTGGGGGCACGGCTTGACTTCTTGTCTGAACTTTCGGACTGACTATCACTATCTGATTTGTCCTCGCCGTCAGAGGAGGAAGATGATTCACTGTCCGACGACTGTGAACTGTCACTACTGGCAACGGATGACTTGTCATCAAGACTTGACGCTGATTTGCTACTCGTAGATGATTCATCCATGGAGTCTACACTGTCAACATCAGAAGCATCAGAGTCACTGTCTTCTTCTTCTGGTAGAAGAG
>Ga0214480_100542_pt1 | contig 18895 bp, 13 predicted proteins | sample M1_20Mar14CPVII9_3_FD_165042 | JGI IMG/M metagenome (GOLD analysis project Ga0214480, IMG submission 165042) | Marine eukaryotic communities from Monterey Bay, California, United States - M1_20Mar14CPVII9sort6BwellE17 | ecosystem: Environmental > Aquatic > Marine > Unclassified | place: USA... | reverse complement strand
AATCGTAACTCTTTCTCGCTCTTAATGATTCTTCCCGTTCTACACCCCTTGATGGTGTTGGTGCCGTAGATGTGGATTCACCCTCTTCACTTTTACTTGATTTGCCACGACTTTTAGATCTATTTCTCGAACTAGAACTCGATTTACCATCTCGTGGACGTGATCGTGATCTATGTCTACTACTACTACCTGTGCTTTTTCTTGAGGAACTAATACTACCACCAATATCCAACTCAGCACGAGCCGCTGCGCCACTAACGGAAGATAAGGATGGTGCTGACCCTCGTTTCGATGGACTGTTTGGTATGGTAGTAGGTTTTATACTATTTGATCCGGCGGATGCTGATATATCAATATTGTTATTGTTTACTGTTTCTGTAGTAGTTCCAGCAACACGATCTCGCTGACGCCATTTTGAAAAGAGATTGGCACGTCTTGCATGGGCTGATGATTCATCACTACTACCATTAATTTGTTGTTGTTGTTCACTCATTTTCAATACAATATATTTATCAATCACCTAACTATTATCAAATGATAGAACTGTTAAATACCTGATTTAATGTGTAGATATCACTCTTTACAATAATGCTAATACCAATTAAATTATTGCTTAAGTAAATAAGTTTTTACTGCAATCAATCACTAACCTGTTTTCGTTTGTTGTATCCTGATAGTTTTACTATCAGTGTAAAATATCATATATCTTACAGTCCCAATATTATTATATAGAGACACTATTGATATGAACCCCTGCTTGAAATCAATTGGAAGAAAATCTACAATAATTATCAGCGAGAAAGTGTGTTGTAGAGTTGCAATCTTTGTTAGTTACGCCCGGAATTTTATTCGGTTGCAAATATAATAATATTTGTCACAGCTCGATATAATAATGCCGTCAATAGTTATGGTCGTCCAACACAATTGTAAGTAGTACTACAAAAGAGAATAGGCGTCTCTAACTCAATAATTACTCTCAAAATGGGACAAGCACATATCTTGTGTACCTTAGACTACCAGGGGAGAAACTCAGCGCCATCCATCCATGTCCATCTACCATATTATCATCAAATCAAACAAAGGGGAGATAACGAAGGGATATTGTCAAGTATTTCAAAAGTACTATAGATTGAGGTCAATCCCAACGTAGCGCCATATCTCGACCGCAGACATATCAATAGACAATAACAATAATGAATAGACACAGTTCGCCATACGCATCAGCAGGATATCTAATCAATGAACATCTCGAGAAACGTCGTGGATTAAAATCACTAGCCTTTGATACCTCTTCTAAGAAGAAAGGCGGAGTACCCGATAAATCAACATATGCAACAGTCTGTAAAACGCTACAACATTTATCAATATTAAATTCCATCCTAAATGCAAATAACAAATCAATACGTAAAAAGATCGATTTTGATAATATTAGAAATAAGGGATTGTTATATGTAATGTTATATGAATTATTATTTGGTAAATATAAAAGTATACGAGGTGGTGGTAAGTTAAAACGATTAATTATTAAGTGCGAGAAAGAGTTACGATTATTAGCTGTGGAATTTGGTAGTGATGCTGTAGTTAATGGTGGTGTACAATTCCCTAGATATATTCGAGTGAATACCTTACAGTCTAATACAAAGGACATGGTTGACAAGTTGAAGGATGATCTAGCTGTCAAATTGAATGAGAAGAGTGATGAGTCAAATAACTCTGATAGTCAAAATACCAGCAATACAGCACAGCAGATATATGTTGATGCTCATGTTCCCGATCTATTAGTACTACCACCCACTGCCTCATCATGGTTACATCGTGATTATGAACCAGTCAAGAGTGGTAAGATTATATTACAAGATAAAAGTTCCTGCTTCTCCGCGTTAGTCATGGCTCAGGGTCTTGGGAATACAACCGAAGAGGAAAAGCCGTTTGACTATATTGATGCATGTGCAGCACCGGGGAATAAGACGTCACATCTAGCTGCACTTATCAACTCTTCTTTGCCTAATGTCGTATCATCCAAGAAGAAAAAGAAGAAGAATGCAAATACAAACAAAGCAACATCAACAATCTTTGCATTCGAGCGTGATGGCAAACGTCATACTATTCTCCAAGAACGTATGAATCAACTAGTACCAACCATCTCTGAAGGTAGTAACAAGGTGGCAGTTGAACAACCAATACACGGTGATTTCTTACGATCCGATCCAACTGATCCACAATTTGCAAATGTAAAGGCAATAATGTTAGATCCAAGCTGCTCGGGCAGTGGTATTGTTAATTCACCAGATCGTTGGATGGAAGAAACAAGTAATGATGATAACAAGAAGGATGAAAAACGAATACAATCACTATCCAACTTTCAATTGGTTGCATTAAAACACAGTATGCAGTTCCCAAACGTTGATCGTATAGTTTACTCGACATGTTCTGTACATGATGAAGAGAATGAGATGGTAGTATCAAAGGCATTATCTGAAATTGAAAAACCAGACGATGAAAGTGAAGAATGGGTATTAATGCCACCTGTATGTTTACAACATTGGAAACGACGGGGTAAGGAGGGTGTTGGTGGATTAAGTAAAGATCAGGCAGATTGTTTGGTACGGTGTGATGGATTAGATGGTGATGAAACGAATGGATTCTTTGTTACTTATCTTGTTCGAAGACGGTTGTTGACTGAAAAGAAGGAGCGGAGAGAGATTGAAGATGTGGGTATACCAATCTATAATGGCGAGTTTGTAGACATGTGCAAACATCAATCGAGTGTTACAGCATTAACTACTGCTACTGAATCGACGAGCGAGTCTACAAAAGAATCATCAAAGCATGCTACTCAATCTAAGAAGCAACAACTCGAGAAGAAGACTACCACTACTTCCAACAAAGCAACCGAAAATAAGAAGATTGCAAAGAAGCGTGAAAAGAAGTTAGCCTGGAAACGGAAACAGGCATTACTCAAGACTGAAAGGCTAAAGAAGAAAGAGGCTGCCGCTGCTTCAAAAGTAGACAGTGCATAAACCAGTCTTCCACTAAATTATACATCACTAAATACCCTGGCTGGTCTCGCTAATAGCAATAACAATAGATAGGTTAGCAAAGTGTGAGAAGGAAGGAACGAATTCAAATTGACGCTCGTACCGTAGGTGATAGACTTTAAAGTCGGATATAAACTCTTTGCAAAGGCTATGAAGTCTCTAGCCTCTGGAAAATTACGTTGAAGATCTTCTAAACTGACAACAACCTCCTCTACCAAAGATAACGAGTCACCGTCATCATTTGCACCTTGATTCGTACTCGTTGAGAGATTGGAGGACAATGATTCAGTGCCGAGGTTGACCATGTCCGATATAGCTGTCCTAGCTTTGTCTCGCTCGAGTGTAACTTTGGCCAACTTCTCCTGAAGCTCAGACATCTCCTTCTTGTGTTTGTCTTCAACTTCTGTAAGATGTTTCTTGTACTCTTTCTTCATTGTGCAAGAATTTTTGGCACTACAGACCGCGATCAACTCTTTCAGATCTGTCTCCAGACGTTTACGGTCTCTTGCCATTGCATTCTCATGGCAAGTCTCTCGCTCCTTTATTAGAGCAATAGCTTCCTTCAACTCCTGCTGAAGTTTATGTACATCTCTCGTGTGCTTAATTCTCATTTCTCTCATCTGCTTGTTATGTTCAGCATTGAGATTGCTCACAATGTGATCACACTCAGACTCCTTTACGTTGAACCTTTTCCTTATTAATTCGACAATCGAAGATGAATAATAATGATGATGATGGTGATTGGTTCAGTGAAGGCACTGAGTATACAAAGGCCTTTGCCAAGTGAGTGAGCACTGACCAATTGACGTGCTAACCATTGTATAACTCACCTACTCTTCTTTCTTAGACAGCTCCAAGATGGATTGCAAAGCACGAACAGACAACAGACGAGTAGTACCACGCCTTTAACTTCAGATGAAAAAGAATGGGGGGATGATTTTCTTACAGTAGAAGATGAATATACTAGACAGGCTAGAAAGGAGTTGGAAGAGTTTAAAAAGGAACACCGTCAAGTTACCACAGTTCAAGGTGCTGATAAGGTGACAAGCGATAACATTCCAATCGAGCTACCTCAGTGTCAGGAAGAATTGAGGCGTATGAAGGAAGAGAACAAAAGACAGCTGATGAAATCAAGCGACTCAAGGCAGCAATCAATTGCCTTCTAGGATAAAGTTGTTGGTAGGGCTGGATAGTTATATACATTGATTTATATTAGAGAGTGGTTACTACCGACTACTTCCACCGTATCACTGTTGCTTCTTTAGCTCTAGATCTATCTTGCTTCGTATATTACCAACATCGGCCGCGGTTATTGTCCACCATACACTGATTGTCATACACAACAATAGCACGGGTGGAAATCCAAATATTGACCGCTCTCCGGTATTATCATTCACCTCTCCTAAACCAGTTAGGTCCGTTATCCTATTGATGAATGATACCAGAAAAGCCGCACTCCCTCCACCCCATCGATTTGCAAGTGTATCAACAATTGGCTTTGCCTCATACCTTGCCTCGGCAGACAGTCCTCTCCATAGGTTTTCTCTTACCGGCTTGGCAATTGCAAAGTTAATAACTTTGGTAAACTCATCAATTACCAAGAACAGAATCAAGTCTGGTGGCTTCCCATTCGACATTAGATGCCACCAACCTAATAGTATAACTCCACATAGACGAATGATGGGCATGAGTGCTAATGCACCACGTTGACCGCAGGCTGTGGCGATATATGCTCCTAGTCCACTCGCTTGTAGAGCAAATACTGCAACACTTGATGCCGTATTGATTTTAGCTAGGAAGGCAGTATTTGATATAGCACTCGACCCACTTGAGGATCGGTTGGCAACTAATTCCGCTCGTTGGAATGATAATAGTACGGATGTGGATGCATATAGGGCATTGTATGTGAAGATTGCTATCAGTAGACGTGATCTAAGAATGGTGGTGATGCCGCGGAGCAAGCGCTGCTTAAAAGAGTTTTCATCAATCTGTTGCTCAACGGGTTTGCTTGACGAAGAAGAAGCCTTGGCCTTGTCATCACTTGATAGGGATATCATACTTTTAGCCTTCTTCATGCCTCCATCATTACTACTGTCAGCTGAGTTTGACCCCTTATCGACTAGATTTTGTTGATCCTTTTGTTGCTGTAATGCCAAAAGGTTGCCACTCGATAGACTACCACTAGCAACACGTTTCATACTACCAAGGGATATAGATTTTCTCATTGATGAATCCACCGTAACACCGCCCTGTCCAGCTAAACTTTCCGCGGATGCCAACGAGGTCAAATCGCCGCAACTTTGATACTTCATTTGTTCCACCCAGTGACGTTGCATAATCCTACCAAGTTCAACCGATAGATTGGCGGATATCTCAAGAAGTATTGCCGCAACTATCAGCAAGCCTGATAAATGCAATATATGTGCAGCAAATGAGGCAATCACACTCCCTATTATCCCCCCGAGCGTACCTCCAAACCCAACAAATCCGAGTCTCTTCAACCGAAGAGAAGATTTGGAAGGCTTGGAATTACTATTCCGACCAGGTGATAGTGTTTCACTCTTACCCGATGAACCATTCTCTTTTCGCCGCCGTTCAGATGTCTCTTCATATTCCATTGCCTCAGTAGTCACGCCCCATATCAACGAAAGAGAATGTAACTTCATCAAATGTACCACCAAGAAGAACATGATGTATATGACTTTACCAAATTTGTTAACGACACATGAACATGCATGTAGAAACAGTGCTGGTATTGATTCCTCCGAGTATGATTCGAGTGTGTTCAATATTGATAATGAATACTTTTCCATCCCCATTATATTATCACGTGTCGATGATAATATATTTGTAACTGGTATTCTCATACTAATCATAATGCGCATGAAGAATGTTGTGACTAATGCAATTGCTGATTCTTCATCCCCATCTTCCATTTCCCCACCTCCTCTCTTATTTCCACTACCATATAAATCAACAATCTTAAAACCCAAAGCATAACTCAACAACAGAAACGCAAACACACGATAAAACAACGCTAAACTCGTACCCTGTGTTTCACCTCTTGTTAATCCCATCCGTTTCCATACTCGTCGTCGACGTGGATCAGGTGCCTCGAATAACCAACCAACCGGTACCGAACTACCAAGTGCCAATACAGTACTTGCCAATGTTAATGCAGGTATATGACTTACACCCACTGCCAAGGCGGCCGCGTCACGCATTGGACCTAACATATAGTTCGCACAAGTAACTAATAATAATGCTAAGAAACCAGCTAAGGCTGATCCACCATGGGTATGTTGTGATTGTGTCGGGACACATTTTTTAGAAATAAATGTTAATATTGTACCTGATAATGTGTTGGGTGTAAATCTGTAAAGTGGTGGTATTATATAATCTTCTCTTTTATTTGGATTTGGACACGCCTTAAATGTTTGTCTTGGTGGTTGTGCCCGTTCATTACTTGTAGGAACATTATGGGAACCTGATAGTGTTGTGTTATACTCTTTTGGTGTTTGTTGCAAATGTTGTTGTGGATGCTGTTGTGGTTCACCCAGCATTAAATCTTTCAAATCATCATTACTAATTTCCAATCCATCTAATAAACTACTACGTTGATTCGATGTTTCAAGTATACATGATAAATCTCGTTTATGACGCAAATTAGTATTAGTTAATTGATTTTGATTCTGTTGTTGCAATAATAATTGTTGTTGGGTAGATAATTCATATGCTCGAGCTGCGGCTGCTGCTCGTGTTGCTGGACTTTCTTTATAATCAAATTGTGAATCTATTTGTTCATATGAACTATTGTCAACAGTGGGTGGACATAGTGCTCCCGACGAAGAAGAAATAAAGAGTGGTCGTTGATTTTGTTGTTTAAGTGAGGCTAATTCTGCCGGTCTCGTTGGACAGCTGGCTGGATGTTGAACATTTATTATAGTAGACTTTGTTGGTGGAGTAGATGGCCATGGAGATTCTAATTGATGATGCTGTGGACTACTTCTACTACTACTTTGTGGTATTGTGTGATCATGTGTTATTTCTTCATCTTTGGAGTGTTCAATGAAAAAGCCCTCTGGTGTTGGTATATCTGATGATTCCTCACTTGTATTTAGTATATCATCTGCGTGTACATTCAGGTCAGTATCAGAATTAATATGAGTATTGGCAAGTCTTTTAGATAGTACCTCTTCCTCCGCCGGAGGTATATCATTCTCATCAATATCCATTGTTTGTGTTGAAGCCATTTTTGTATAATTTTACCAAACTAAGTATCGAGCCCAAGTGCACTGTTATTGCAATAACCTGATATACGACAGACAGGATATCAGTACCTCAGACCATATGTAGAGGTTAACTCATCTCTCCATTTGAGAAAGGAGATAGGTAGAGAAGATGATGTGGATGAAGTGCGAAGAATGAAGAAGGGTACAGTAGTACCTCTCTACTTTCGTTCTCGGATCGCGCCGGTATCCTTTAAGTTTGGATGGGTCAATCAGGAGCCGATGATATTATATAAGTTGCCATCAAGGGATTGTTCAAGCAATATGGTCACTGCAGTCGATCACTTTTCGGCTGTGCTAGAAGCAAAAAAGTCAATAACACTTGAAGGATTACAATATGAAGTGAATCAAATTAGCAAGTATACCGTTAAGAAAGTTCTCAAACAATCAGATGCATTACATCATGTATGCACAAAGAAGGGTGTTACAATCGAGATTATAGAATATCTATTGTCCATGAGTCCAGATATTCGTCTAGATGATACGTCTACGAGATTCGGTGATGTTCAATCATGGCGTAACAGAAATGAAATTGTATCAATGACATCCCTCTCCATCTAGCTTGTGCAAATAAGAATTGCCCTAATTCGGTTATTGAGCTACTGCTGAATAAACACCCTGCACTCTGCAGTGAAATGTCAATTATTAGCAAAAGTAGTTATAACAAAATTACAAATTATTTGGATGAAGGAGATGATATGTGGGGAATGCCAATATCATTTTACTTGTCAAGAAGTTCCAATGTTGATATAGACATTGTACAAAAGTTAGTTGCTGCCTACCCTGAGTCATTAATGTACGGATGCCCGGACATGAACATCTCACCATTACACACAATTTTGATGAATTTCCATATCAACAATATGTACGAGGTAGCGACATATATGATTGAAAGTAGTCCAGATTCAGTCCGATTGCTCGATAAGAATAGTTTCACCATTCTCCATTCTGCATTGACGTGTTATTCCAATAATTTGGACATTCGTTTAGTTGACCTCATGCTAGAAAGATGGCCTGAGATTACACGGCAACGAAACACCAGACCTGGCGAGTATCCAATCCATGTCCTCTGTTGGGGTAGTGAATTTGATTGCTTTCCAAGTTCTAGGGAGGTTCTCAGTGAGGAAAAGGCATTTGCAATACTTACAAAGCTTATCAGAGCCGATCCATCATCAGTGCAGTTGAGGGGTATGGCCGATGAATATCTTCCAATTCATCTCGCTGTGGATCATTCTCCATTACCTTTTCTAAAAGCAATCGTTGAATCTTTCCCGGAAGGGTTGAAAGTAAGATGTGAAGGGGATCTTCCACTTCATCGTGCACAACGTTGTGGAATCGAAAATGTACGATATTTGTTTGATCAATGGCCTGAAGCTATTGAAGAAACACCAGACATTATACGTGAGATTGAACAGTCCTCGAACTATACTGGCAAGGAAGAAACCCTATCATTCTTGCGGAACCAGCGGACTTACGTTAGGGAAGCAAAAAGAAACATTCGCTTTGATATTCAAGACGGAGATGGTCGTCTTGCATTGCATCGTGCTTTGATTCAAAGGAATGTCTCACTTGGTTCGGTGAAACTCCTCGTACAAAGAAATCTGGCGGCTTTGCAAATTGTGGACAATCAAGGGTCACTTCCTCTGCATTATGCCTGCAAATGTCAAGCTGATATTGTTCAATATTTAGTTGAGTCGTTTGGTGACTCGTTGAATACCCTGGATGCAAATGGTAACTCTACTCTTCACTGCGCATGTATTGGAGGAGCATGTGATGTTGTATCTTATTTGGTACAGAAGCAAAACTCTTTTGTCTCGGTGCGAAATCGTGATGGTAAGATTCCTTTTCAGTTGTTAACTGAGTCTAATGTATCTCAAAGTACTGATTTTGTCGAGGCTACGTGGCTATTATTAGTGGCTCATCCTGAGACTGTCTTGCAGTGGTGAGTGAGAGTCATCACACTTATTATATATTATAAAGATAACATATGTTGTCTCCACTTCAGATATTAGTCTCAGACGGTGTGTGCTTTGGCATATACATCTATGCTTACAGATTTCTATCTTGGTTATAAATTTGTTCCTCCTCACTGCTGAATGCTCTTTTATAATGGCTGCTCTTTTAAATCTGTGCATCTTCAGCCTTTGGCTCATCATCAGCCGCCATGGCAGCAGCTATAGCATCAGCCTCTTGTTCATTAACTTCCGGTTCCTCATCCTCTTCATTTGCCTCCGCCAAAGCCCGAGCTTCTGCCTCCTCCTTTGCAACTCTTTCACGATCATCTGGATGGACATAGCCAGCAAACTTTCTTGCAGCCAAATGATGTTCCATATTGATCGGAGGCATGTCAACAGCAGGATGTGGATACATGGAATAGATACCAGGCATTTCACTTGCCGCGGGAGGAGGAGGTTTTTCTTCTGCAGGCTTTGCAAGACCATCTGTACCAATCACTTGTTGCATCATTGGCGGGTTGACACCAGGCTGAGCATAGGGTATGAATGAACCATCGGAAATCTGAACAAAGCCAGGGACAACATACGTCGAGTCTGCATTTTGACGACGTATCTGTTCTTCAATAGCATCCTCTGGTACACCCACTTCTTCCATTGCCTCTCGTAAACGTTGTGATGTTTCAGTTGCAACATTCATAGCAGCCTTCTTGGCTCTATCTTTCAGATCCACACCCGAGTTGGCTATTTCATCCGCCACTGCCTTAACATCATCAGGTGCAGCAACTCCACGACCATAGGATACTCGATCTTTCCGATTGCAATCCCTCAATGCCTGACATGTTTTCTTGATTGCCTCCTTACGAGATAATTCCTCCCACGGTCCGTTTAAACCACGAGCTACTTGTCCTCTTCCCTCACGCTTAAGGAACCGTCCAGGTGGATCAAGACTTGCAATATGTCGTACAATTTCTTCAGCAACTGCCCTCTTCTCACTGGCGGAATATCCTTCACAATAATTTTCATCAGCACGGGTAGTAATTAATGTACGAAATCTCTCATTTCCGTAATGTGCAGCAATATTAACACCACGTCCAGATAGGACATCATTATCGTTTACAATGATATGGGAAAGGTATTGTTGAAGTTGTGGAAGTGCTTGTTGTTGTTGAGCTGCTAGTTCTTCATCCATATTTGAGGTAAATATGTGCGTTGAGTATTAATAAGATGTTTGACTGTGATATGTATATTATTAGATACTTGATTCTCTTGTCTTGAATTTATGTTCAATATCAATTACAAGATATATACATGCACCATTACAACAAACATGAGAGAGATTGATTTATTGTTAGAACATGGCATCAAGTAAGTTGAACATATCATATGCACGAAATTGAACAGCCCATCAAATATTAACTACCGATCATACACCCGACACCCGCCGTAAAAGATTAATATACTCCGCCGCCGCCAGCATCCTCCCATGTTATGTATTTAATTCCACTCACCTTTCAACAACACGGCGGAATCAATAATAGTTCCGCTGTGAGCTCCTCTGTAGAGTTACTTAGGTAGATACATAGAAGCTGCAAAACCTAAGATCCTAAAATATTTTCCACCTTCCATTTTGTTAGCGAAGTTAGTAAGAGAGATATTAACTAACAATGGCGTTAAGACAGGCAGCCCAAACTCTTGCCAGGCGTAGTGCTATGGCCGTGGCACCTCAGGTAAGGATTGGTTTAATTTTGCGCTTTGGAATTGTGTTTAGAGGTTGAGTATTAAAAAAGTTATGAGTTTTTGAGGGTTGGAGGGTTGGTGTGTAAATTATTTTTGTTGTGGGGTTGTAACAGTGGATGGATATTGGATTAATTGCAATTAGTATTAGTGGACATGTATCAACATAATAAGATTAAATTATTGGGATGTTGGGGCTATTCTCCACCGACAGTGGTCTCAACATGCTCCCTAAATTACGAGGAAGAGGCCTCTTAATAATAAAACAAGCCCATGCAAGTACAGCCATCCAGCCACGAAAACAATCCACCGCAATCCATTAAAGGTGGTATAAATGGAACGTAATTCAGACAATTTATTAGCTCATTTATATCGAGTAGTGGTGGAAGTTTTGGAGGATACGGGGAATCATTAAGAAGAATTAGCCTCCACACAAATACGGGCTTCCACTTCCACCACCCACCTCAACAAAACAAACCAAAATATATTAGTTAGTAAGGGATTAATTGGATTTTGGTAGATGATTGGATTAATTGAGTGGGGCTGGAAAATTCTAGATCAATTGGGAGCTCTGCTGCCTATATTTTGTTGTTGTTGTAGGGAAGCTATAAAATTTTTATATGCTTAAATTCATCTAACTAATCCATTTCCTTTCTCCTTCCTTTCCCCACCCCAAATCACGAAATAGGTGGCACGTGCTACTACCAATGTAGCATCCCGTTCAATGGCATCCCAAACCCTTGAACTTTCCACCTACTTGGAATCTAAAATCTCTGCCGCCGCCGGCTCAGAGGACAGTTCTGTCAAGTATGCAGAAACTGGTTCCGTTATCTCAGTTGGAGATGGTATTGCACGTGTTTACGGTCTTGCCAACGTCCAAGCCGGAGAGATGGTTGTATTTGCCTGCGGTCTACGCGGCATGGCTCTTAACTTGGAAGAGGACAATGTAGGAGTTGTTATTTTTGGTGACGATCGTGACATTCTTGAGGGTGACACTGTCAAGCGTACTGGTGCCATTGTGGATGTTCCCGTTGGTAAGGAACTTTTGGGACGTGTCGTTGACGGCATTGGACAGCCCATCGATGGGGGTGCTAGTTTGGATAGTTGCAAACGCTCCCGTGCCGAGGTTAAGGCACCTGGTATTATTCCCCGTGAATCCGTATCAGAACCCATGCTTACTGGGTTAAAGGCCGTTGATGCCCTTATCCCCATTGGACGTGGACAGCGTGAGTTGGTTATTGGTGATCGTCAGACTGGTAAGACTGCCATTGCTATTGATACCATTATCAACCAAAAGACAAAGGCAGATCCCCTTGCCTGTATCTACGTTGGAGTTGGACAGAAGCGATCTACCATTGCCCAACTTGTTGGACAGCTTGATGAGAAGGATGCCATGGGTAACTGTATCGTTGTTGCCGCCACTGCCTCCGACTCTGCACCCCTTCAGTTCTTGGCTCCTTACACTGGTGCCGCCATGGGTGAATACTTCCGTGACAATGGAAAGCATGCTGTGATCTTCTATGATGATCTTTCCAAGCAGGCTGTTGCCTACCGTCAGATGTCTTTGCTTCTACGTCGTCCTCCAGGCCGTGAGGCTTACCCCGGTGATGTTTTCTACCTTCACTCTCGTCTTTTGGAGCGTGCTGCCAAGATGCACCGTAACATGGGAGGTGGATCGTTGACCGCCCTTCCAGTTATTGAGACCCAGGCTGGTGATGTGTCCGCTTACATTCCTACCAATGTGATTTCCATTACTGATGGACAGATTTTCTTGGAGAGTGAGTTGTTCTACCAGGGTCAGCGTCCCGCCATTTCTGTTGGTCTTTCCGTGTCTCGTGTCGGATCTGCTGCTCAGTACAAGGCTACCAAGGCCGTTGCCGGTACCATGAAGCTTGAATTGGCCCAATACCGTGAGGTTGCAGCTTTCGCCAAATTCGGTTCTGATCTTGATGCCGCTACACAACAGCAGCTTAACCGTGGAGTTCGTCTGTACGAGCTTCTTAAGCAGGGACAATACGAGCCTTACGAACCCGAGGAGGTTGTTGCCGCCCTATTCATTGGTGTTAAGGGATACTGTGACAGGATTGATGTTGAGCACATAGAGGCATTCGAAGAAGCTTTCTTAGTTCACATGAAGTCAGCCCATGCTGGTGTATTGAAGTCAATTGTTGATTCCGGATACGTTCTTGAGGATTCTGTAGAGACAAAGCTTCACGAGATTGCTGAGGACTTCACAAATGGATTCTCACCTTAAATTGTTGTTTGATGATATTATAGATTTGGGGGATTGTGGGGAATAATGTGTCGAATATGAGTTTCAGTTGACGACTAAGTTGAGTCAATAACTGACTTCGTCTGTGCTGACGGCAGAATAGAGTATTCTAATAAACTTTATTAGAAGATGTAAAAGTACTAAAAAGAAGAAAACTTTAAACTGATGATTTATCTAGGTTATTCTAGAATTGTCATTCTTCTCACCTCTTTGTGCTAGCTCTTTTACCTTTCTTGAGTTTCTTTATCTGTTTTTCGGCCCGTTTCGCTTTAGATAGAGGATCAAATTGTTGCCTATCAACTTCAGTGCTTGCTCCCTCTTTATCACAAGCAGCCTCTTCTTCATTCTGCACTGCTTTTGCAGTTGAGGATTGTAGATTGCTGACGAGTAGATCGACAACTTCTAGTACAAAACATCCCTTCTCCTTGTCGTATCTCGCAAGGCAATCTACCATTCCTTCTTCGGACTGTACAATTTGACCACACTTCTCTACATCGCCTCTTGACTCTTCTATAAGTACTTCCGATTGTTCAGTTCCAGTGCGTGATCTTTTCTTAGTATTGGGTTTTGTCAGTTTCAGTGTAGATGTTTGAGGAAATGTTGCCTCTTGATGATTTTGTTGTATACCAACTATACCACACTCATTACCAGATCTCTTCTTTCTTTTTGTAGATTCGATCCATTGAAGCACACTATCCCCCAGCTGCATTGTATTTTTCGTAGTCTCATCTTCTTGCTCATGTTCTTTGTTGGGTATATCCTCTTTGTCATTTTGAGATATTTGTATATCTTCATGTATATCACTCTCTGATTTCTTCTTCTCTGCCTCTAACCAAGATTCGAGAAATCCTCCATCATCACTACTATCATCACTGCTTGATCCATCACTTTTCTTTCCAGTATCAGCTGTCTTCTCTTTTACACCTCTTAAATCATCTGTCGGTTCATCAACATCAATATCTTGACAAGAAGAACCCTCTGAGGACGAATCGCCGTCATTTGCTATTGCCAAAAGCTCATCCTCATCAAATATATCACTATTACCATTCATACTACTTTAATACGCCACAAAAACACGGCTACTATTCACTATCTTTCCAACAGCGGCGTGCCAATGCATTAACTACCGACCACACAGCAATAAAAAAGTGAGGGTTTTGTCGAGGCTAATGGCAAAAGCCCGGTTATTACCTCTTGACGGTATCCTCCTAAAACGAGGCTTTGACATTCTCTCTTTTTTTTCTCTTAGTGCTGATGTGAGGTGATTGGCGAACAATATCCTCCAATACCCTCGAAAGGACCAATTGAGCGGTCAATAATTGCAATACCCTCTATATTTAGCGATGATTAAACCACGCTATAGCCTCGATGGAGTACAGAACCCACGCTATTGCCACGGCACAAGAAAGTCGACTCTCTACATAAATTGGTATCCTTTTATCGTTGCTATAAACTCGCTTCTTTATCAATAGATTATCATCTAAATGTAATTAAGTATATGATTGTATGCTCTGTCATCGATCGACATCTCTTCTATCCGCATATGCCGACAAAACTATCGTCTCGTATTCATATCCTCGACCATTCAACTTCAACCTCATCTCTCACATCACATCACATCTACACCTGTATTCTCCTCCTGTACCCCTCTACCCAACGTCTACTTCACCCCTACTCTATCAGTCTATTCTCTTCGTGCTATACTAACAGTCCTCTCTCCACTACAACGCTAACTCTCCCTCGCTCGCTCTTCACCACCTACATAGTATCTATTGCAACTCATCGTACGTATCTCTATTGCAAATAACTGATTTCAAATCGGTGTACTGCCGTCCCTCACATAATTCTTGGCGATAAAGGAGATATAGGATTGGGTTAATCTATCGACGATCAGGCAATAGGCAAAAGGAGACATGACTATACCTAAGTGATGTTCAGTTGATGGGCGTGATGTAATGAAGTAGTTCTATTTTATTACTGTTTAGCGGCGGCAGATGTATAAGCGTAGGAGGATGACAACGACGAGCGACGGCGACGACTACGACTGGCTGGTTGAATGGTTAGGTGCTACCATATATCTCTTATTACATATTTCTGATGTTGTTGTTGAGATGGTGTATGTGTTAGTGGTGAGTGGGTGGGTGGTCGTCAACATAGTTGTTTTGAACACTTAGAAAAATTATGAGGAGATATGAATTTCAACTTAGTAAATTTTGCGATGCACCTCTCTCAAACACTAAAAACGCCAACTGACAGCCGATATATAGGATTTTTCTACCTACTGAGGGTATAGCGTGGCAATAGTTCATTTTCGGTATCTATTTGAGGGTATTGAGTGGAAATACCTACATAAGTATACAGTATTTTTAAGTTTTTGAAGAATAGCGATGAAATGAGGTTATTGAGTAGAAATAGTATACTCATAACCCATTTTGAGGAAATAGAGAGGGACCTGTTGCGACATTTGATTATTCCCTCGTCATACCCTCACTTTTTTATTGCTGTGCATATTCAATCTGATACAAATAATTTTGCCAACCTCTTCATTTTAGCGATACACTGGGCACTTCATCGATCGATGATTAGCATCAAAGTTATTTGGCGGCGGCTTGCAATAAACCTCACTAACCATACAAATGGCGGCGGATATCTCTCGGCATACGAATGCAATGATGTGCTTACATGCTACTCTAGTTCGGGGATGTTCAACTCTAAAGACAAAACGGATAGCTAATCATCAAACAAAACAAACAAATGATGCTAACAATTGCAATGCTACTTCATCTAGTAAAACTTACATTAAGATCGGTACGGGTAGGGCTTTGCGGCCACTTATTACTCCTAATGATAGCATGTTACCATTATGGAGTGAATTTTCAGATGCATTATCTTCATTGCCTACACATGGTGGAGTAGTTCATCTTTTGATTGGTAAGTAGTTCTTTCTTATGTATTGATATGGTGCTTTAATACTGTGGTATGCTACGGGATCTGTTTTAGTATACTTATATTGCAACCGGATACCTTCATTTCTTATTGATTATGCCTATCTATATACCATCTTCTTTCACTTTCAACATATCATATAGCTCATGTACAACTAACCGATGAGATATTGGAAATCTTATCGTCTGCACTGCACAAAGCACCATTACATCGTCTTGCAATGATGAATGTTGGGCTAAATAGCAATGGGTTAAAGTTATTGACAAGTGTTGTTGAGGAAAATACACATCTATATAACTTTTCTCTTCGAAAGAATGAAATTATGGATGAATCAGATACGTTATCACTTGTGGAGGCTGTAGGAAATCATCAGGGCATACATATTTGCAGCCTAGACGAGTGTAGTATTGGTGAACAGTTACCAACTTCACCCGAGATTGTACATACTCTCTTTAGATTAGAAGCGGTTGGACTTGGAGGAAATGAAATCGGCTCAAAGGGAGCACAAATCATATCAGATTGCTTAGCTGCAAATCCATCCATTAATTATCTTGACCTGGATGATAATCTCTTCAATGACGATGATGCTCTATTGTTTGCAACGTCATTGAACAGTAACACCAACTTGGTTGACTTGAGTCTCCGGGGAAACAATTTTACCAGCATCGGTATCAATACATTGTACCGATCCATCTTCAATGATGAAAGTCTAAGTAAAGTCAGTGATTCGAACCATACTTGTGAGCTCAAACTCTTTGATGATGGACAACCAATTCCAGAAGAGATTGATGGAGAAGTACTCTTGATGAATGATAAACATTTTGAACCTGACGAGTTACCAGATTCAGCTCGAGAGCTATTCATGATGGATGCAGACACGGATAAAGGCAAGGCCGTGACTAGTTTGCAAGTACAAGGGCGGAAAAAGATCAAGATGTTACATGCTCTAGTGGGTGGTGGTCGTGGTGGTACGAACAAGGGGGCTGTGAATATGAAATACTTGAATGATATGCCAATTGAATTGCTGCCAGAAGTCTTGATGTCCTTCCAAGATGCTTTGAAGTATGCTGGGACAGAGGAGATAAACGTTGATATGGTGTTTCAGCTTGTACGATCTCGGCCAGAATGGGCATGGATATCTAGTGTATCCAACCGTGGAAGCAAGGAATGTCTTCCTTTGGAAGGATGACATTCTGCTTTCTAAACAATACAGGTTATATAAACCTAAAATGCTAGCTATGCAAACGCGATTCAACAACTACTGTGTTTACTTTACTGTGATAGCATAGTATATACACACTCGGGTGAACTCTGTTGGAAATGTCTCAAACATCCTCAATCTAATCAAGGATGTGATTGTACAAGTAGAATCAATACACACATACTAGCAAAACAATGGATGAATGCTCTCATGCACTCTTCTTGGCCTTCTTTGCGGCAGGCTTGGAATCCTCAACTTCTTCCTCCTCTTCCTCTTCCTCAAGCTGCGCAAGGATAAAGAACTTGGAGTAACCGACTGCAAGGGCCTCCTGCATTTCCTTGGCACCGACCTCTCCATCAGAACTGCTCCTAGCTGATGCAATCGCAGCCTCAAGCTTGGAGACCTTTTCAGGATCTGCCTTGGCAGTAGGCTTTTTGGCAACAGGCTTGGTGGGAGCCTTCCTCTTCTTTGCTGGGGCCTTCTTGGCTGGGGCCTTCTTCGAGGAAGGAGCCTTCTTAGCCTTCTTCTTCTTTCCGGGTACCTTGTAAACAGCATTCACAAAATAAGCAGTCGACTTGCGGCTAGTATGTTAGAATGAGAGTAAGGTTATTAGACATTTGTGAACTTGAAACACAACATTTATACACATCTTATGCATATAAAGACTCACGTGATCTTTGGCTTGTGTACCTTCTTTTCCTCTTCCGAGAGGGCAACACGATGAAGATCCCATCCTGGAAGATGCACGTTTAGCGGTTTATGAAGATAAAGAGAGACGATTGTAACTCAAGTTAGTGCATACGGCTTGCAAAGGCAATCAAACGAAGATACATAAAGGCCAAATGAAGCACTCAGATCTCAAATACTTCATATGGAACTCATGAATTCACATTATAAAATACTAACGCGGACTTTCCTGGATTCTTCTTGACGTGTTTACGCAAGTCCCTGAGGATTCAACAACACATAAAGTCAAGTAAGTTTATGTTAGTGAAATAGCATCATATTGGACAAAATTCTACTTACCTGAAGCATGGCTGCGTCAAATGATAATCGGGCCGAGTGAGGGGAATCGTAACCTTGCCTCCAGGCTCATACAAAGTCATATCGTCGAAGTCAATGTCAGCATCAACCTCGGCCTTCGAAACCTTGTTCAAATCGTTACCCATCTTGTCCACATTCATCTGTTCATGTTGAGAGGAGAAGAGAAGGATTGGCCTTGAGTTTTCGTCATCTAAACCAAAGATCAAAGATGTACAACAAAACCTACCTCCGAATAGTTTACCTTCTTTCGAGCACGCCTTCCTCCAGTTCCAGTAGAAGATTTAGCTGCAGCAGCAGAAGCAGCCACGGCTACTGATTGTTCCTTCTCCGCAGCCAATCCTTTGTAGTTCTTCCCGAATACAAACGAAAGAACGTTGTTCATGACTACAGTTGGGACAGCTTGAGGAAGAGGAAGA
>Ga0214480_100541_pt1 | contig 18927 bp, 12 predicted proteins | sample M1_20Mar14CPVII9_3_FD_165042 | JGI IMG/M metagenome (GOLD analysis project Ga0214480, IMG submission 165042) | Marine eukaryotic communities from Monterey Bay, California, United States - M1_20Mar14CPVII9sort6BwellE17 | ecosystem: Environmental > Aquatic > Marine > Unclassified | place: USA... | reverse complement strand
TTGTCTCAGTGGTATGCTGATCATTTTCTACTAAGGAAGTTAGAGCAGCCTCCTACCACATCACCTCCGTTTAGGGGCTGCAAGTTGGGAGTAGGCTGCTAATGTGTAGGATACCGGAACCCACTTACCTGGATAGCTGTTAATAAGAGATATCACATGTCAAACCTCTGTAATTATTTATACGAGTCTAAAACTATTTACGACCATAAAATGTCGAACATAACTTTGGCCAGCAATTTTGGTCACCGAAATTATCCTACAGAAATATTTTACTATACTATTCCGATGCAGAATTGAACGTAGAATACGATGGAATATCCGTTTACACTCAAATCATAATATTGATGGAGATATAATCGTTTAAAGATTATGGTTTTAAATAGTTGGACAAAATCGGATAGGTATCTGTTCGACATATCAGGTACTTTATAGTGGATTGTACGGAGGAATTAGTACAAGATACCGGTATCTAGTTATGGTTTTAAATAGTTTTGTGGTCGTAACTAGTTTTAGACTCGTATTGAATGAGCATCTGTCGACCTCGTGTGGCCTATTATCATGGCTGATACTATTTTTGTGTGTGGAGGATACTGTTTTACCTTGAAATTCATATCTTTGCATTTTTTTGAGCTCATAACCTGGGATGCATAGTGATTTTAAGTAAGGATACCGGATTGTTGTGAGACTGAGCGAGCTAAGGGTGATACCGTCAACTGGTATCTGTTTGAAGATACCATCTGCAAACGAAGACGTTGTGTTGGTCTTGGTATCGTGCAATACTAACATAGGCCACCTATATAAGAAATATACTTGTACCTGTACTATAGAGATAATAGTCCTATAGATCAAACTAAATAGGAGTACACTAGTCGTCCTAGTCCTCCTAGTGTGTGTTGATACTAGTCTAGTATCTATATCATTGCATTATGGCGCGAGGTATCCTTAAAGATACCCTTTTGCACAATGCGTTTCTTGCACATGATGTGCATTCAACGCCTTCAAATACCATATCAATTGTAACACTCAGATTGGTATGAACGTAGAGAATATACCAGATGGTTATTCACCACGTATGCTTATTGAAGTACATCTTTTGTTTCTTGCAATCTGTAGCCTAGTAGCTTAGGACAAATACGCAATAAACAAAAAGGGGCCCTACTTACCCACCAAAAAAAATAGTTTTTTAATAAACGAAACTGATTTTTCAGTATTTAAACAACATGCTACTTCTGTTGAAGAGCTTTTATGGAAACAAAACCAAATTTATGACACCAGCCAAAACTTCATTCTTCCCTTTGGGCTGGAAGATCCACGAATTGGAAGTTTCAAGTGGAAGTTGTTATAATTTCAGCGATATCACTTTCGATACCATCGGCCACCGCCGGCGCTGTGGCGGGTTTTATCAGCCGACGTACCTAGTTTTGTATGGCGCCGCCAGCCGCCGTACGGCATACCGCTTCGTAAAAGCTCAACGGCAACGAAAGTCATCGCTAATTGAAAGTTTCACAAAAGTCGCAGATCTTCCTGTGAAAAAAAACGTCCTTGACCGTCAACTTGAAAGTTGTAAGGCAATTGTGTTTACCCCCCCCCCCCCCCCCCCCCCCCCCCCCTAGCATGGATTGTCTATATAGAACAATTGAGCAAAGCCCCACATTGTCCTTGTTTTACTAGAAGGTGACCTTAGTCTAGACACTTTTTGTTTATTGTAGAGGAAGTATATGTACGACTACATACTGTATAATTAGTTATATGACCACCACTGCTACTGGCTACTTCAGCCAACACCTTAACAGTCAGGGTAAACTCATCCAGCCAGTGCGGGCCTGACATAATTAAATATTGCTTGTTATCTATTTTCTAATTTTAGTACATATTCATAGTCATAGTGTAAAATATGTGATAGAATGGGTGTAGATAATGTATCTGTCATTGAGAGCACTACACATATTACGTGCATTTTTGGGTCTATTCATGGGAATAGATTGGGGTGTCACACTAACACAAAAATGTTAGTGAGGAGTGAGGATAGTTGGTCAAGTGGCGTCAAGCCTCTAAGTTTTCCGTGAATTGTTTGTCCTGCTGCTACAAATTTGTTAGCAAAACTCAACAAAAGTACATGAAACTCACAGAAAACTATCTGAATACGGGTCGACTTTGCCACGAGTCATCCCCCCATTCTTTCCCTTTCCCGTGGTCTGTTCACAATGGTGATTTTGGTAGTCAAACCTATCTAATTGATCCAAAACTGTCTCAACTCGATTTGGTGTTGTACAATTTTCCAGTCTAGAATGAGCTTAACAAAAATAGGATACAAAACCTTTTTCCCGCACAAGGCTTCGTGTTTTTCCGTATAATGAAAATATAATTGTTAGTAGTTAGCAGAGGCCTACCAAAGATACCGGAAAATTATCGGCATGTTCGACCAACGGAAAAAGATACCAGAAAATTTTATACGAACGTCTTAGTAAAACTGACCAGTGCGGGTCGTACTTTGATCCAAAATTACGTATTGTACAACCCGCACTAAAAATGCGGGTCTTATTTTTTGAGCAAAAAAACATGCTTTTGAAATTGTACGATTCGTACTGTATGTACGATATCAATTAAACCTATAGCGGTACGATATCTTGGTTGTTAATAAAAATAAATAAAGAAAGGTCAGTAGGAGAAAATCATTAAAGGGTTTATAGTTGTCATGAAGCATCTTTTCCCGTTTCTAGCTGCGATTTCTGGTGCATTCGCCGATGACTACAACCATCGCTACAAGGAGGGGGACAGGGTCGATCTATGGGTGAATAAGGTAAGCAGCACCTCTTTTTCGATTCTTCATAAACAATTACATACTAAAAAGAAAAAAACATAGGTCGGTCCTTATGCCAACCCACAAGAAGCATATGAATACTATATACTCCCTTACTGCGCCCCTGACACTCGTCATCATCCAGACAAAGAAAACGGTATTTTCAACGCTCTCAAAGCTCACACAATAGGAGAGCGCCTTGGTGGTCATTCGTTACGCCACAGTGGTCATGATTTGATATACCCGTCGCCTTCTAACCCATCAGAAATGGGAATCATTGAAACTTGCACCACCTCTCCTCTCTCGGCCGATCAAGTGAAGCTATTCTCCACGGCTGCTGAAGACCAATGGTTCTATCAAATGTATGTTGATGATCTTCCTGTCTGGGGTATGGTAGGGGAAATGCTTCCTGATTTGGAAGCAGCCAAAGGTGAACATTTTGGGAACGACTTAAGTCACCTCGAAGCTGCAGTCGCGAAACACGAGGAGAAGAGAGGCGAGCTCAAACCTTACGTGTATACTAGACGGACTCTACAGGTTAGTTACAATGGGGACCGTATTATTAAGGTCGATCTGACATCTGAGCCTGCGTCACTAACGGCTGTTAAGGTGGGGGGCATACTCAAGTTCGAACTAGACATTCAATGGTCTCAAACAAACATTCCATTTCATTCTCGATTTGATCGATATCTCGATCATGCCTTCTTCAAGCATCAAATACATTGGTTTAGCATCTTCAATTCATTCATGATGGTATTGTTCTTGATGGGATTGGTTGCGCTCATTTTGCTTAGGACATTGAGGAAAGACTATGCACGATATGCGCTCAGCCATGGGCGGAGGGATATAGAGGAGGGGGATGACGAAGATTTTCAGGAAGAGGACGGAAAACCTCTCCTCAATGAAGGGCATCCGAACAATGGGGGGGTAACGGGTGCGGAGGATAGTGGCTGGAAGCAAGTACACGGTGATGTGTTCCGCGCGCCAAGGTTCCTTCCTCTTCTTGCTGCTATTTTAGGCACAGGGTGGCAAGTGGTGACTCTTGTCATGGGAGTGGTTCTATTTGCAGTGGCTGGACCGCTTCATGGTGAAGTTCACGAGGAACGCGGGGAGGTTTTGACAGCTATTCTTGTCTTTTACTCACTTTCCAGCATCATTGCTGGCTACGCCTCTGGTAGCTACTTTAAGCTCTACTACGCCACAACGTCCTCAAGTAGAAGCAAAACGGGTGTGATTGGTGAAAGTGGTGCAACACAGTGGCAACTTACCATGGCTCTGACAGTACTTCTCTTACCATCAATGTTAGGGTCAGCTTTGTCTATCCTCAATGGCATCGCCCTCATTTATGGTACCATATACTACATACCTTTTTTGGTTTTGCTGAAACTTTTTTTCCTCTGGGTCTTCGTCTCTGTTCCATTGTGTATCCTTGGAACTTTACTGGGACGTCATGCAAAACTGGGCGGCAAAAAGAGTGACCCCTTTCCTTGTCGAGTGAATGCTATACCACGCCCTATTCCAGAGGATATACCATGGTATGGAGTTCCTGCCAATTTAATACCTTTTGCTGGGCTTCTCTCATTTGGATCCATTTTCATAGAACTCTACTACATTTTGACCTCTCTTTGGAATTACAAATTCTATCATGTTTATGGATTCCTGTTAGGAGTGTATGCTATCCTCTGTCTGGTGGTTTGCATGACAACAATTATTGTTGTGTACTTTTGTCTCAACTCTGAAAATTATCTTTGGCAATGGACTGCATTTTACTCCGGTGGGTCAACAGCATTATATGTCTTTCTATACTCTATCTACTACTTTGTTTTTAAGACAAGTATGCATGGCTTGGTTCAAACGTCATTTTACTTTGGCTATATGCTTCTCATTAGTTTAGGCGTAGGTACGCTCTGTGGAACTTTGGGGCATTGGGCTGCAAACAAGTTCGTTAGAACGATATTTCAAAATGTGAAAGTGGACTAAATTGGGATGTCTAAACGCCTTACAATGTCATCAGACGTTGTTTTAAACTAGATCCAGAGAGCACATCATCGGATAATACCAAAGAGATGTTTCAAATTCGCTAGAATTAAAACGTGGCACTACAAGTGGTTTAGCCTTTTATCTTTACTTGGACTCCCATATCTTCTTTCAATCAACTTAAACTAAAATGCTACCACAGGCCATCGCCTACAAACTATATCTATTCGAGAGTGTGCATGCCTATTCCTTTATCCTCTTGGCGCCTGTCAACTTGCTTTGTCAACAACTATGTGGCGAAAGAAATGGATAGAGATGTGCTGCGCAATACTTGTGATATTTTCAAGTTGCTATGCCTTGGGATAGATATTGAAAATAATCATACTGTTTAGTCCCATAAGATGTCGTGGCAAATTTAATAAGGTCCAATGCATATGCAACAGTTTTTGACTTGCTGAGCTCTGGACAAAATCGTTCCCTCAACTTAGTTACAACTTCGCCAGGATCTTTCCCCTCAAAACAGTGAAAATTGCTTCCTCTAGAGGTAACTTCAACAACTGTAAGGAAGGTGTCAGCATGTGCCTGGAGTGCTAAGAAACCACAACAGAATAGTGTCACAAACTCAGAAAAAAGAGGGGAACCAAGCCCCCCCATAACCTCAAGCATTTCATCTGTAAGCTTGAATGGAGTTGACTGCTCGAGACTGAATGATCCTCCTGGGGCAATTCCAAACACAAATCCAAAGTCGATATGAATTACATGGCCTGCTGTATCAAGTAGCAAGTTGCCGTTGTGTCTATCTTTGAACAGGAATAAATATGACATTAGTGAGTATGCAGCAAGACTGCTCACGAAATTTTGCTTTGCATCATCTAGGGCCCTCAGCGGATCAGCTGCGATTTCAGTCATCCTTTTAAAGTGCCCCACCAACCCATCAGTGCCATATCCGGGCCTTTTTTTCAACGAGTCGAATGACATAGCGTTTCTAACACATTCAATGATGCCCGTGGACAGACCAGTTGCTACAATGCTGTATGGGTGAAGCCACAAGTCAAGACCTGCTGTTCTAAATGCTTCATCACAAAGCCCTATCAGCTGCATCACAAAAGCTTCTTGCCGTAAGTCGTCATTCGACTTCACAATACAACCAATTAATGACCACTCTGGCAAAGACCCGTGTGGACTTGACGCAGCTAGCCGAGCTTTCTTTTCAGCCCAGCGTTCGCCAAAGGAGAATCGACCCCAAAATGCCGAGTCTTCAATGAGCTTGTTTTCGTCGTCTGTGCCAAAAACTGCAGATTGCTTGAGAAACTGGAGGTCCTTCTGGACAAGTTCGAGCACCTCTCCATTGCTGACTATCCCCCCTTTCCATAAACGCAAGGCTGACAGAACAGAAGAAGATATTCGGCCACACCCAGCAAGCCTTTGGTCAACTTCACCAGCATCTACTCCATTAAGATTTTTGTCAAGGTTTGAAATAGGATCGGATTTCGTTACGTTGTCGGAGCTCAGATTTTCTTGTGCCACCTGGTTTTGAATGATTAGCAAGCGGAGGGCCTCCATGACCTCACCTTCATCAATATGAGCATTAATGGAGATATTGCTACTCGACTTTCCATTAAATCCTATGCATATCGCTACACTTTCATCTAAAATATCATTTCCTGAGCTATCAGTCTCAGTGGCTGATTCGTTTATCAAGGCAATAGCTCGTTTTCGATCCATAGCTTGAATTGCACGACGAGCAGCTGTTGCCGCTCCCTTAGCTATAACATTCCTTCCCCTCATTCCTCTCTCCATAATCGCAAATAGCACGTCTCTGCGAAATTGACCGTCTGCGGTGAGGTTGACACCTGAACTTTTGGACAATTCAGTTGGGTGTACTTGTCCTTGTGGAAAAACAGAACCGAGCGCAGATATTTTTTTTGAGTCATAAAATTCAGGTTGTGTCGAGGGAAGAGACCTGTCGACCAGGTGGGGCGCCTCGACAGTTGTCATGAGTGTCCTTTTATCTGGATCTATAGCTATAGATGGGTGAGGTTCTTTCATCCTCCCGATATAAATGGAACTATCAGTAAGTTTATCAACCGAAGGTGTAATCAATAGATTTTTTTGGTTGACGATGAGATTAGCGATCATATCAGCCATCATTTCTTTACCTTCTTCCGTTACATTGGTTGCTTCCGATGCTCTTGGTGTTAGAGCAAGAAGCCTATGAGATGCTATGAAGTGATATTGGTAAAAGAAAAAATTAGATGGAAACGATGAAGAGAAAGTGAATCACGCCGGCACTCACTCCGACCCACATTGTGGATTGCTCCAGGGTTGGAAGATCCTGGAGATCCTAGAAACGAGTTGTCGCACGCGGAATTTTCCTCTTTGTTTTCTTCTTTGCCAAACTGCGATGTGTCAGAAACAAAATCGCGTGAACTGTCCTTCTTTCGAAATAGAGCAGAATTAGTGCTTCCTTCCACAGCTGCATTCTCAATGGCATACTGAGTCTTCTTAGTAGCCTTGTTTGAGTCTTTGACAACTTCGGCTAAGAGGAGGACTGGTGTACGCTCTTTGCTTCTGAATACATAACCTTCATTTATGGGAATGTGAACAGTTGACAGAAATTGGCAATCCATACATAATCTATTCAGTGGGTCCCCACCTAAAATTTTTCCGCTTGAATTTATCTCTTTCAGTTCCTCTTTTAATGCTTCTTGTCGTAGCTCAAGCTTAATGAAACGTAATTTTTCAGCAATGTCTCCTAATTTGCGTGTAAAATTGATGTGGGATGAAAAATATGATGCATTTTTCGCGATAAGCGTTGACGAGTCGCCAGGAATAGACAGCTTTAGGGGCGGCATTGCTTCGACTCTAAGTTTATCGAGGCGCACACTCCTAGTCAAATAATGTGATCCGAATCTTCTCCGTAGTTGAAGAAGCGACATGGCATCTCTAAGCAACGCAGCCTGATGTTGTGAGGGAGACAGCATACCATGCAAGCTAACCCCACCTCCACCCCATCCACCTTCAAAGTCAAAAAGTAAACTTTCTAATTCTGAAAGAAATCTAAGGATAGCAAAACGGCGACGTCGGCCGAAAGAGTTGAGGTTCAGTGATCCTAGACTTTCCTCCAGATCAGCTGTAAGGCCCCACACTAGATTTAGGGCAAGGTTGACGGAATAACGGATAGATACCGTGAGAAGAAAATCCTCCATCAGTTCAACTCGGATCATTTCTTCTGTATCCCTTGGAGGAAGCATTTGCATATGAATATGGCACAGTTGTGGCCAAAAAAAGGCAACTGCATCCATTTGGCCTTCATCACACAAGTCGAGAAAAAATTCCAAAATAGCTGACAACATATCCGCATTGTCCCTTAAATTAGGACAACACCATTGTGATTGGAGAGGTATATTTTTGCGCTCAAGAGGTAAAGCATACTCATATAATAACTTAAGAGCAGCACTCATATCTCCAGCCACTTTAAATGCTTCCTTTTTAAGGCAAATCTTCTCTTTTGGGACAATTCCATTCCCATCTTCATCCATTTGATCATGCTTCAATCCGTAAAGACAAGAGCTTTCTGCAGCTCGAGCACATTCACTAATGCTTTCGATAAAATCAGATGTACACCCAACTCCTCGTATTTCGAGTACCTTACAAAGAGAATCTAAACTTGTTGACCTTTGACGAAAGGCAGTAAATCTTTTAGTTTCAACAAGTTCTAAGAGAGCGCTCTGGGATATTATGTCATCTCTTATCCCCTTTTCTTCGATTGTAGGATCAGGTGATCTCTCTTGTTCTGTTTTCCCTCTTTCAAGACCATCATTCTCCCACTTGAGTCTGTCCAAGACACTCTGAACCTCAAGCCATGCCATTCGAATAGCTGCTCTGTCACGTGCTTCAACTTCATACAGCCAACCCAAGTATCGCACATGTCCCAACACACCCTGTGCAATCCAGCAATCATGGCAAAGATCCACCCGTACTTCCATACCATATTCAGGAAGCGGAACTGCGTCAATCCTCATTGCAGGTTCAGGCGGATAACGCCCACAAGCAGTGCAGTATGTGTCTGATAAACTCGCAGATATGTCATCGCATGGAGAAAGATACCCTGTTGAAAGGGGGCAGGAATTAAAATCACCACTTGTAGGGCAAGAGGAATGTCCATCCAGATGATGTATAGAGTCGACATGTTTTCTCTCACAACTCAAAAGATTGCATGATATACTTTTAGGGAGAGGCGGCACAAAATATTGGAATGACATTTCAGCTTCAAATGCCTTCATGGCCAGTGAAATATTCGATTGAACCATCATATCAGACTCGATCAATGACTTCATTTGTGAGCACTTTTTTTCCCCGTCTTTCTTGTGTGAAACGTTCGATCTATCTCGTTTGCTAAGAACAACTAATGTTTCCACTCTATTTTCCGCTATGTTGCCATCGAGCCCAGCATGCAACGCTGCTAGCCATTTGTCTCTATCTAATGGTGTTGGGGCAGAACAACGAACGTGTGTACCAGAATAAGATAATATCAAAAAGTCTGTAGTTTTGGAAGACTTTAAGGCAGTATCTGAGATAGACTCGGATGCCATACTTGTGTTTGCAGAAGATGCAGTTCGCGAGGACAAAAGATAATGAAAAGTATTCGTCGTCCTGATAATGGAGGGAGGGTTCCACGCCGATGCTCCCACAATGCGAATTTCGGACTACGTAGACGGACAAACACATTGAGTTAGGACAACATTTGAGTTGCTCATCTCATTTGATCGATAATTACTCACCGTTGGTGAGTCTCCCTTGGCATAAGCCCAAACGTCTGAATAGCTCCAGAGTGTATTCCCTACCAAAACACAAAATTCATGCATCCGTTGCCTTTCGTTAGCTTCTGCAAGAATACCACCTAAATGAAAGTCTTCAGATCCAGGCGCCATTTGTCTATGCGGAGCACCGCCAACAGTAGACACTGCAGATGGAGCGTTTTTCTTTTTGCGTGAATGAGATTTCCACAATGATCCTGTGCACACGCCATTGCGGTGAGTTGCAGGGTGAGGGCTCATAATGAAGAGGTGGCTAGGACCTCTCTTTTTTTATTGTAATTTAGCACTGCTCTATAATTTTTGAAGCTCTCTCGTTAATGAAAAAAGCAAAGTAGCGTCCGCAGTACAAAACTACGATAGAAGAATATCGCTATTGTGGCTTTCACCGCACTATCACTAACAAAGCTATAGGCAGAAGGTCTTCCAATTAATCATCGTAGAGACATCCTATCCGATGCGGATACGTACGGTAATATTCGGATAAATTCTTAATTAACGAAGAAAAAAGATACCAAGAGTGAAACCACACAAACAACCGCCAACACCGTTACAAACAGACAACGCAATGGCCGATGCTAGGCTTTTGGGATTAGTGCGCATGTGCGCACGCGCACGAATTGCTCGATCTCGAGCGCTACAAAGTACCCGAAAATAGGACAGAAATTACGTAAATATGGCCATTATGGGGCATAAATACCCGTATTTGTACCCAAATATGTTGATATGTGCGGCGCACGTGCGCCGCGCGCACGGTACCCTCTGAAAATGCGCACTAATCCCAAAAGCCTAGCCGATGCAGTAGTCAACGGTAAGATTCAACCCAAACGAACAAAAGCAATGGATATGAGATTCATTGGCTGCATGACAGAGAATGTCAACAACAATTCCGAATATATTGGAGACCAGGAAAACTGAACTATGCAGATTACTGGACAAAACATCATGATAGGATATCGCACGAAAGCGGATACCAGATACGCATCCAGTTCAAGAGACGGTGCACATACCTTTGTTGAATGAGCTCACAACAACAACAACAACAACAACAACATCAACAACAACAAATAAACTAATCAATCGATTAATTGTAATAGACTCAACTCTATTATCGTGTGTATAAAAAACTACTTTAATCGTCTATATTCTCATTCAACTTACGTTGGGGTACGGAATCATTCTGTGTGGGGATCATAATAGATTAACAGTTCTCGGTTGCTTTTTGGGAAGAGTAACTTGGTGTTGATTATACATCACGTTGCGGGAGTAACATCTGGGCGAGATTTACTAATTAATTGTTGGGTAGGTTGAGATTATAACCCTTAGTCGTGATCCTTTGCAACTGTGGCATATGATACTGCGAGTATTATATTAACAATAAAATTGGGTGGAATTGGCCAGCATCATAACCACCAACCGTGAACAACCGAAGTAGTACCCAACAAATATCAGATGCAAGATATTAGCGATATGTCTCACTGGGGCATAAAACCAAGTCCATCACTAGAATCTACCTTCACTGTCGTATCATATGACAACAATAATGTTAACACTCACCTACGTGCAAGCAACCACACGGCTCTTGACATGCTAGGGCAGTACATTAATGAACCAGGTCCCAACCATTACAACTCGGATTATCGCAAGTTAACACACCTCATTAACGAGCCAGGTTCGAAATATCAAATTATATACAATCATATTGTTAGGGAACTACTTAACATTGCATCGGGTGGTACAATGGATAATATATTAAATACACGTTGTTATTGGCTGGCACGTTGTTGGGATACCTGTAAATTGCAATACTTTGTTATAGATTTGAAGAAGAATGGTATTGGTTATTATGAGTGGATATGTTCTCTGGAAGAAGATGGAATAATTGATGAGGCAAAACTGGATGAACTATTGTGCATAAATTCATACCTCAACTTCGTGCAGAATAGGACAGGGCCAATCTCTGATGGATATGCTGATATCACCAAGTGCACACGTGATGATTTTGTAAGGTTTACAAAACTGACAAACTCATTTGACATAGAGTACAATGAGAATGAGGCCATTGAATCAAAAGAACGTGGTACACCAGATTCAATACATGGTGATATGTTACCAGCATGTGGTATGTTACCAACATTACAATTACCATGTCTATACGGTTTCCCTACCTCACGCATAATAAAAATACCATTACGAAATTGGATAATAATGAGTTAACAGATGAACCAGCATCTGAGGGTATCGGATGAGGATTATAGTATGGTCAGTAGTGGGGAAGATAATGGTGATATTAATCCAACAACAGAGGATGTTAAGGGTAGTATTTCAGCAGCTACGGATAAAGTTGGAATTAGTTTATTGGGCAGTAGTGAATTAAACAAAAATTCGGTTGGACTATGCATTGCGGATGTAATATTAATTTACCGGATGAGATTGACATTAATTCACCCATCGTGATAGAACCAGATGAAATTAACAGTGCCGACGCCACGTTAACAGGACTCAGGGTATGGTCGTCTCTAAACGACCACTTTTCGAAGGGTAGGGATACCCAAATCGTCGAGCCTCGTATATTCGGATTCAGATGGCGTTTGATGGCTCGTTGGAAAGCTCTGCTCTTGCTCTACAACGTGGTAAAAAGAGCGCTTTACGTAACCCTAATTTTGACAGTCTTTCGGCCACTCAAAGTTCGTCACTAAATTATTGCTTTGGCTCTTGGCACTTTCTTACCTCACAACTAAAACCCTCGGCGCCGACGTCGGCGATATCGGCCCCCTGTTCATCCTAGACAATACAATGATGATGTTTCTAGACCAGAATTGTCTCCTCTTTCACGTGATAACAGCCGTTTCTAGTGATATTGATGACATGGTGTTCAAAAAATTGTTCAAAGATTGTATTGATGTTATTGCATCGTCGGACACATCACATGCTAACTACGATAGGAACACAACTCATAGCCATATGTATAGCAACCTATTGATGTAGCCGCCGCTTCTTATATCGAACAAGGTCTAGTGTGATTTCCAGGACCATCGGGATGGTCTATGGCCTTCGAATTGCGTCGAGGGTTGGGGCGGGTTGTCGACGACGACAACGGTCTATGTGGGTTAGTACTTCTAGGCTAATTATAGGCGCTACATTTATATTCTACACTAGTCATACACTACAATATTGTTCATAGACACCTACTAGAGGATGCAGTGGCGGTCCACCATTCATATCTGCCATATTGCCGTCGCTTCCTCCTCTTAAGCCTACTAGGCAGTGGCCACCATGATTTACTTAGTAAAATAGCAATTTTGTTAGTGGTATCCTGAGCCGAAAAAAGATACCGATTCACTATACCCTGAGTCCTGTTAAGTTCCGATATTAATGGTGCCGAGGATGATATTACAACCAAGATTGTTGCCGCCAACGAATGTCGGAACGAGGCTGTGTCTGAGGTTCTACCAAGTGTCATTATTATTCAGAAGTATACCCGTATGTATATTGCCAAGAAGAATTCTATGAGAGGAGGTGCATATCATCGACGCGCTAATGGCAGACATACCGGTTGTAATGATTGCAATCTTCAGGTTCATGATAACAGCAATGTTTCTGACCAGACACCATCAGCCACTGCATCGACAGCTCAAAATACACTACCCGCTTGTCGTATACCTGCCCAAGCATCAGGATTCTCCCAACAATCCTTCTACATGTCATACGAGCCATTATCAATGATTGGGGAGAATGGGGAGATGACGTATGATGCTTGGGATACTGGCATTAAAGTTTTTGCAATTCCTACTCGTGATTGAGAGACATTATCACCTCCTAAAGTCTTCAGTATACGGGGAGAGGAGCCGAGCACCAAGTTCTATATCAGGTTAGATGGTGAATTCGTTTGCAAGGTCGAGGTAGACCGGGGAGCATGGGGAGAGTATTCAGACAACCCCGATGATGTCATGGATTGGCAACAAATTATGATGAAAGTGAGGAAGTTTGCAGGTTGTGCTTTTGTATTGCATGTTGAGATTAAACTTAACCATCAGTTGGAGATGACTCCGTGGACACGGGAAAAAGAGGAAAATAATGTAACGGTACCTTAAATGATATTCATATCAACTCATCAGGAGTTATTGGTGATATGAGCAATGTGTTTTCTTCCAAGGCCTATGAAACGATTTGCAATAGTCTTATTGAATATGATGTGGTATTACTACATGATCATGATAAATTGGTTGTCAACCATACCAACATACAAACTGTTATTGCTCGTATTGACAGGAATATACTCACCTTAGCTGGAGATTTGAGGGATGATGCAGTGCTGCTCACCAAACATAATACATTGGACATGCAACGGAATAACCATATGAGTACTAATAGTATCATTTCGCACAATAGAGACAACTCGATTGAGGTTGATATAGTTAGTGGTACTTCTATTGGCATTAGTCTGATGTCGTGCATCAAATCAAACGATAGTGATGAGAATACGAAGGAGAATAGTTTGCAACTAAGAATTGGATTACCTTCTATGGATATCTCAAGTCATAATGCAACCAATGCAACGTCAAGTGTACACGCCACAATTATGCACTATTCGCGACAAGCTACTTGCGTCAGTATAATACCAATCATGGATGTTGCCCACAAGGTTAATGATAGCACCTACCAAGATGGGGAGCGCATGCCGAATAAGTTATTGAGAAGTAGTAGATTGACTTCATGTCCATGTTATAGCGGCAGATCAGATAACGATACAGGTATAGATTGGTACATTGACAATGTATTCGGTACTTACATACATCTAGTATTGATAGTTACCTTGATGATCAGCAAAGTATTGGATAGTGAGAATATCAATACTACATATTATACGGCAATGCTTTGGAATTGTAATCAGAAAGGAATATACAGTCAACAGCAATGGACACAGACACATGGTTACGGCATGTATATATTCCTGCACTGGCATGTGAACATGGGGAGCAGTAGCTTACAGAGTAGACAGCTTGGAAGGAAGTTATACAAACAATGGGGAGCTCAGAAAGTGATCGACAAGAAGGATCATAAGGATGTGAACAGGAAGTCACCGTGTAATGATGTGACCAAACAATGGTTGAACTTGGATGGTAGGGGAGTGATAGGATATCGTACGAAAGCGGATACCAGATACGCATCCAGTTCAAGAGACGGTGCACATGTGTTTGTCGAATGAGCTCACAACAACAACAACAACAACAACAACAACAACAACAACAACAACATCAACAACAACAAATAAACTAATCAATCGATTAATTGTAATAGACTCAACTCTATTATCGTGTGTATAAAAACATACATTAGTTGGGCGGACCTAGGTAATAGGGCTGATAAATCCGATGATATTCAATAAAGTCCATTAGAATTATTAGACAATACAGACTACTTTAATCGTCTTTATAAACGCAGTGCACAAAAATTCTAGGTTCCGCGAAAAAGGATACCGCTATTTTTATACAGTGGCCCTACACAAGAAATATGTCGAATGATCGGCCATTGCAATAAATTGAACAGGAATATTGGCCTAAAATTGCATAAGGCTCCTCTACTACATATTTGTAGTTCATAGAATGAGCGGCAAGGTGTAGATTGGCCTTTGAAAAATGGCCATTTTTTATCATGCACTTCTACTTAGTGAATCAGTTTATACTAAATAACTTTTTAAATACTAATAATCATAACATGATAGTACCAGATTCGGAATCAGCGTGCAAAACTGCATCGGATAGGATGTCTCCGGATGTATACTTCGACCATTGAAAGACCTTCATATTTCACTAGCTTTGTTAGTGATTGTGCGGTGTAAGCCATAAGTTTAGCGATTCTATCGTAGGTAGTTTTGTACTGCGGAACCTAAAATTGATTTTTTAGCGATTTGCACTGCGTTTATTCTCATTCAACTTACGTTGGGGTACAGAATCATTCTGTGTGGGGATCATAATACATCATGTGCCAAACACCACAAGAATATTAGAAGCAAATACTTAACACCACACATAGTTGTAGAGATGTTAAGAATGAAACAAAAGCAAGCAGCAGCAGCAGCAGCAGCAGCATAGAAAGAAGAGTGACTCTCAGCGAGGGTGTGATGATCCAGCTGGAACAGCGGACACGGGCACGACTAAGATCGGCTGTTAGACCTGACAGCCACTCATTCAGAGAGGTTAGAGAGGAGACTAGATAGCATCTCGTAATAAACGATAACCTGTAGTTTACGAATATCATGAGCTGATATCACCATGTCAGTAGTCGTATATTATCGGATAGCCCACCCCAATCCCCAATTTTGGAAATGACGTTAAATCGCGTTTTGTTTGCTTTTGAGTTCTTGTGGATTGTTAGTAGTTAAAAAAGTTATTTGCATAAACTGATTCACTGTAAACTGATTCACTAAGTAGAAGTGCTTGATAAAAAATGGCCAATTTTCAAAAGCATATCTACACTACAACTCTCATTTTATGAACTACAAATATGTAGTAGAGGAGCCTTGTGCAATTTTAGGCCAATATTCCTGCTCAATTTATTGCAGTGCCTGATCATTCGACAATATTTTGAGTGAGGGCTACTGTATAAATTCCAAAATAGGATACCGCAGACGCTCATTTTTTTATTTACTGGGTTTATTCTCTGTTATTCTACTGACTTTTGTACAAATAGCAAAGTACGTAAGGGAAGTTACAGTACAAATACGGTTTCTCAGGCTCGATACGTTTTGAGATTTGACAACTAGCTTTTTTTAGTGGCTTGCATATTAATTACTGCCATTTCTTGGTCAGAGCCCTCCATTAGGTTCATATTCATAACCTATTGTCTTGACCTTATTTCCTACAAACACGTGGAATAAAAACGACATGGCTTCACTTTGGGTATCCTATTTTATAGTGTGTTTGTTAGTGAAAATGATATAGTGTATGCTCAATTTATTGCAATAATATAGTTTATATATAGTAAAATATTGTTCATTATTTATTCTTATACATATTTATAGTTCAAATACAGGCTGAGATGGGTGTAGATAATGTATCTGTACATGTACATCAGAGACCTGGTTATGTTTAATATCAAAAATATTTGGCAAATTTTAATGTTTATCTCATACACTGATACGTATCCTCATCCTCATCGTCATCCTCCTCTTCTGCTGCATCCTTAACCCTAACTTTCAGTAACTGAGAGCGTTATCATATCTTATATTAACTATATCTCCCAATTCAAACCCCGATTCACTGTCTTCTACTATTAGTTTTTCAGTTTACCTAGCCTAGGTAACTCCAGACACTTTTTGCTGTTTTCTGTCCGTGTATGTGTGTGAGTGTGAGTGTGTGTGTGTGGCCCATTAAGAATAAAAATTACAGTTTATCGCCAAAATAGTAAAACACCAAAATATTTAAATTTAAATTTGAGCTACAGAGGAGGCAATACAACCGCTACTGTAGTACGACTCTAGTTTTTCTCATCGACACCAGTACTACAACACCCATCAACCCAGCAGGACTACAACAAGAAAATGATCTCCCACACTTATCCTCCCCTATTACTGATCCACAGTGTCAAATGTCTCCCCCTTAGCTTGCCAAGAGCTGGTCTGGCTTTGCAGGCCTGCTACTTTATTCCCATGGCCACCAACTTCCGCTCAAATATAGGGCTTTTGAGTAGGGCTATAGGACTAAGGCAAGACCAAATTAGGCTAGTATAATAAGACTAAGGCAAGAAATGAATAGGGCTTATGGTAAGATCAGAACAAGATCAGGACTAAAACTTTGACAAAAGCCCCTAATTCCAGATAGGGCTATTTTTATAATGATGGATTACTCTTGTCCTTTTCTTATGTTTAGTTGCAACCTTCCGACTTGGGGGGTCGTCTGAATCATGATTCAGAAGTCTTTTGAAAGTTGTGCTTCTTTCGGGCGGCAGTGGGTTTCATCTTTTTCTCTTTTAACCAGTCATCTGCCTCCCTGCAGGGGATCTCTCCCTGCCTTCTTCCTCGTCATCATTGGAATCTTCGTGTTCGTCATTGATCCATTCCTCCTCATCATCATCCTCCTCATCCTCATCGTCATCCTCCTCTTCTGCTGCATCCCTAACCCTAACTTTCAGTAACTGAGAGCGTTATCATATCTTATATTAACCATATCTCCCAATTCAAACCCCGATTCACTGTCTTCTACTGTTAATTTTTTTGATTGTTGGATTTGTTTTAATCTATCCTTGATGATATGAGATCTTACAACAACACTTCCATTGTAATATGACACAACACGTGTATGTAGTATCGTATCTATGATTTCTCTGGGTAATGTTTCAATAAGGTGTGTTAGTTTGTTATTAAATTCACCATTGACATATTTGATCAACATCAAATTGAGTAAGTCTGATCTTCCTAGTAATTGTATTATTTTTTCAAACAGCTCCGTCTTCGATAACAAGTCAAAGAATGTAACACCAACCATCAAATTTGTTTGTACCTACTAATGTTAGTTCTTGTTTGTAGCAATGTGTAAGAAGATACGATGATATTAGCAACAAGCATAAAGATCCCATCTTTAATCTTTTCTCTTTTCATGACTAGAGAGGCGGGTCCTTACTAAGCTAGATCTCGTAAAAACTGCCCGCCAGGAACTGGCCCTCTAGTTCTATATTGATTTATTGCATATTGCCACTGCAATAATCTGGTACTACCGATTACATAACATTGATCTATTCCAGCACTAACAAACTGTGTGTGCTATTATGTAACACGCAGCGGCCAGTCAATCACCAAGATAAAGATTCTAAAACCCCATATATACGCAGCGTGAAGGCGGCAAAAACAGAGCAAATGGATACCTAAATAATCATGGTCTTGATCTTGATTCATTTCTTTTTCTCTATCTCATATAACAACTTTAGCACTTTAGCAGTTATGTCAAGTGTATACAAAGATAAGAAGCTGGGGCTGTATAACAAGCATGATTAATCGGCTGTATCCGACCTCGCCAAGGGTATTAGAAGCAGGAGCTCGTTGTTCATGCCGTGTCTGTAAACAATTCCTCACCCAATGTCAACACGAGATTGCTGAGCAGGAAGCGGGCAAAGAGTTTCAACTTTCTCGACAGTAATCTGCTTTGGCGGGAGCAGTTTACCCCGTGTTAAGTATAAGGAAACCTTAAAGGGGAAAGATACAATAGCACAAAAAAATTCTTCTTATCTCTTATTCTTTCATTCTTTCAATACATCTCTTCTTATTCTTATCCACAACAATACCATATCTTAAAGATCACCTTCACATGAGTGCTTTGTTTTGCCAATTCATTCTGG
>Ga0214480_100540_pt1 | contig 18952 bp, 13 predicted proteins | sample M1_20Mar14CPVII9_3_FD_165042 | JGI IMG/M metagenome (GOLD analysis project Ga0214480, IMG submission 165042) | Marine eukaryotic communities from Monterey Bay, California, United States - M1_20Mar14CPVII9sort6BwellE17 | ecosystem: Environmental > Aquatic > Marine > Unclassified | place: USA... | reverse complement strand
CGTTGTTTACCAAGCTTGCATCATTTACTATCATTCAGACTTTCTTCATATCCACAATTGCGGGTACTCTATTTGCAAGCATACAAGATATAATTCAAAATCCCACTCAAGGAGTCAAGGATATTGCTTCTGCTCTTCCTGAACAATCGGCATACTTTATTCAGATTATCATTGTACAGAATCTACCACCATTGGGTATTGAATTACTTCGTATCTCTCCTATTGTTCAGAACATATTGAGAGGTATTGTATCCAATCGATTGGGACATGATCTAACAGAGAAGGAGAGAACATCAACTTTCATGGGATTACGGTCGTTGAACGATCCACTTGAGTACTATTTTGGGAGAGAACTAGGAAGTAAGACAATCTTGGCAATGATGACACTTTATGTGTATGGCAGTGGCATGGCTCCAATCACATCGTACTTTACATTAATTGTCTTTGGCTTCCTTGCAATTGGGTTTCGACATCAATTCATTTACATCTACCCCATTGGAAATGTGAGTTTATGTGAGGGCGTTTGCCCGAACTGTGTGTACATTATTGTTTTTGTATGTATGGTGTTTATGGGTAGAGATTGGGGTACGGGAGATATCATTAAAGAGGAGCTTGGGTTGTATGTTTATTGGATTAGAAGAGATGTGTGTAAATTGCAAGGAGGTTTAGCGGAGTTGGATACTCAATTTGCTCACATCTTATGTTCATATCTTGTGCACATATCTTATGCTCATATCTTATGCTCCCTTTATTATCCGCTGATACATACACAGGATTCTGGTGGCGATTTATGGATTCGTTTCACACGCATTAGCATTACATGTATGATTGTGGCAGAGATCGTATTGTTAATCGTCTTGTTCCTCAAGGAAGCATTCATTGCCGGGGTACTACTGGTACCTTTGCCAATTGCAACTATTTTGTTTGATCAGTATTTCAAAAGGAGACACTATGCCATTACTGCCAATTTGCCTCTTGGTGATTGTGCGGTAGTAGATCGTAAGAATGAAGGGACATTAATAAACGAGTGGCTTAAGGATGCATACCTCCAACCTGCACTGAAGAAACGTTCTGAATTCCCTGACAATTATAATGGCACCGATGATGAGGATGGAGATTTAAAAGACGACGCTGTTGAAACAAGGGCAGCAGACGATCATAAACTGAGGGGAAATGAGCATCTAGCTAAGAAGGAGTATGAATTGGCACTTCACCACTATACTCAAGCAATTGAAACGGCACCATCAGGACCCAGTTCACACATTTATTACTGCAATAGGGCCGCAGCATATTGTTATGTGGGTGAATATCAAGCCGCGGCAGACGACTGCCTCTCATCAATCCAGCTCAAGCCTGACTACGAGAAGGCCTATACCCGGTTGGGATTAGCATTATTCTTTCAGGGGGATTACGAGGCAGCTGTGGATGCATATCAAAAGTCCCTAGTGGTCAGTCGTTGGGGCTAGTTAAGTGGCTTGATAACTAGCCAGTTAACTAGCCCAATTTCAGTGAGTTTTTCTGTTATAATAAAAGTTCCCTAGTGAAAAAGTGAGCACATCGGCGCTTAATATACATATTCAAGATATCGGATTATCTATATGGCGGTATTTCTACATGATTAACTAGTGTTTTAAAGCATTATAAACTAGCATGTAACAACATTTTTTTGCAAATGACCATCGAGGATCGAACCCGGCTCGAGCTAGTTGAGCGGCTAGCTAGCTACGTACAATTTTACTAGGTAAAATGGCAATCTCCTAACTAGCCAGTTAACTAGCCCGTAGAAATCTACGTAGGAATTAGTATTTTTTTCAACTAGCCAACTAGCCACTAGCCCCAACGCCTGACCACTAGACTTAGACCCAACCAATGAAGCAGCGTTTAATTACCTAATCAAAGCTAAAGAAAAATTGGCCTCTTCTCGGCATGATGAGGTTGAGATTTCATCTCCATTGAGTAAATCCGATTCTTTTGATCCGTCCATTACCAATAATGATTAAAGCGGGCATTGTTCATATCGGTGATAGTTGGGATCGCTTTAGAAAAGAGGTAGGAAAAAGTAACATATCATGTGTTCATAAATTAAATAGGTTAACAAGTTTGTGTCTGTTCAATACTCTATTATACAATCTAGCAAACTTTACTCTTCCTTGGGGCTATTCCCTAAGAAAACATATATATCTCTATTGTATACTTTAATCCAGTATCATACCTCCCAATACGAAACCCCATGAGGGAGTCGGTGCCTGCTGAAATCAAATTCAATCCCCACAAAGTATAGGCCTAGTTTACTCCTCGTCGATAGGATTGATGAACATGAATATCATACACAATGATAATAATTTACCAAACATTAATAATGACATCTCTTCTTCACCCATCAACAATAATAATACAGAAGCAGTATGCAATAACTCATACGGCATAATTTCATGGATATACAAGATATACGATGTGTCATATGATGATATTTGTGACCAGTGTGGTGTAGATGCCGTGACTACTATACGATTATTGGAAATGGGTGTTAAGTTGAGTTTAGTTGGTGTTTTTAATTCGGTACGTTAACATCTCGGGGCAGATATTTGTATTGCTTTTTTTGTGCACATCTTTTGACTTTTGCTCATATCATGTGATGTCCTGCTGACATATCTCATGTCCCAACTCACATATTGTATACCCTCACACAGGCATTCCTAGTACCAGTATACGCCCTTCTAGGTGACGTAGTAGCACAATCGGGTACACCCGACCCCGTCAAAGGCGTCTCTCTTTCCAATCTAAATCAAGGATCAATAGGTACAATAGCAACAACAATATCAGCATACATCTTCTTCATATCAAGTATGTATTTCATATCACAAGATTTAAATTGGTTTACAATTAAACGACATGAATATTTATGTAAACGATTAGTAATGAATTATAGTGTGTATGTTAGTGGATTAACTGATGATATGAAGAGTAATGGCGTTTTGAAAGATTATTTTAATAATTGTTTTTCAAGTAGTTACTTTGCCCATCATCATCATGGTAGTGGTGCCAATATTAATGTGAATGGAGGAGGAGAGGAGGAGGTAACGAATGTAGTAGCAAGTGCAAACGTTGCATTGAACATACCCAACTTACAAAAAGAGGTTGATAAGCGTACAGCACTCATATCCAAGCTGGAGCATGCCATTAATGTCGAACAGGTCAAGGGTATCACGCCTACACATAAGGCTAATGGTATACGTGGATCAGTTATTGGTGCACAGACAGTTGATAGTGTACCGGCATATACGGAAGAGTTGCAAGAGTTGAATGATGATATTGGTAATAAGATTGATAATATCATGAAGAGGGTTAAGGCACGTGATGGGGGTGAAGGGGGAAACGGTGGAGAGGAGGCTGATGTTGAGGCAGGGGATGTGGGGACTACAAGAGGAGGGGATGTAATGACAACAACCACAGATGCCCACACGGCAGTTCAAGCCTTACCACCCGAAGAGGAAGAAGAAGATAAGTCAGCAGATACTCCCAAATACAAACGAGCAGCGTCACGACTTTCCGATACAGTTAAAGTTGGTACCTCGGTAGTCAAATCTATCATCTTCAATGACAAAGAAGATGGTGATGCCCGGAATGCCGCCTTTGTATCATTTAACAACTTAACATCGGCAAACTTGGCAAGACAGGCAGTACATAATCAACGGGCATGGAGTGTCGTCGCTCAAAAAGCCCCACTGCCTGAATTGGTTAATTGGAAGAATGTTGGAAAGAGTAATATTAGTAAACAGGGTACGTATTCTGTTGTCCTTCCAATGCCACTGTGTTGATGTGGTGGGTTTGCAAAGGGCAGAGGGATAGCTTACATTTTGAGCATAAGATGTGTTCAAAATTCTTTATTATCGTGTCTAACCCCCGCTTTCCTCTATACTTTTCGAACAGTTGGAGAGTTCCTTAGTTTGATATTCTCTATCACCTTGTGCATCTTTTGGACAGTCCCCGTGGCATTTGTATCATCATTATCCAATGTGGACAAGTTGACAGAAACGTTCACGTTCTTGGAGGAACCAGTTTCTAAATACCCGTGGTTCGCTGAACTTCTAGCGATTTTGGCACCATTCATCTTGGTTGTGTTTGTTTCACTCTTGCCATACATCCTACTTGCCTTTGTCAAGTTTGAGGGTTTGATTGAGATTGAAACAATGCAACACCCATCGTTATTCACCAAGCTAGCCTCCTTCACTATTATACAAACCTTCTTCATTTCCACAATTGCGGGTACTCTATTTTTAAGCATTCAAGACATAATTCAAAATCCAACACAAGGAGTCAAGGATGTTGCTTCTGCTCTTCCTGAACAATCGGCATACTTTATTCAGATTATCATTGTACAGAATCTACCACCATTGGGTATTGAATTACTCCGTATCTCTCCCATTGTTCAGAACATATTGAGAGGTATTGTATCCAATCGATTGGGACATAATCTATCAGAGAAGGAAAAGACAACTACATTTATGGGACTTCGGTCCTTGAATGATCCACTTGAGTACTACTTTGGGAGGGAGCTAGGAAGTAAAACGATCTTGGCAATGATGACGCTTTACGTGTATGGCAGTGGAATGGCTCCCATCACATCGTACTTTACATTAATTGTCTTCGGCTTTCTTGCAATTGGTTTCCGACACCAATTTATTTACATCTATCCAGTTGGAAACGATTCGGGTGGCGATTTATGGATTCGTTTCACTCGCATTAGCATTACATGTATGATTGCGGCAGAGATCGTTTTGCTCATCGTCTTGTTCCTCAAGGAAGCATTCATTGCTGGGGTGCTACTGGTACCTTTGCCAATTGCAACTATTTTGTTTGATCAGTATTTCAAAAGACGACATTATGCCATCACGGCCAATCTTCCTCTTGGAGATTGTGCGGTAGTAGATCGTAAAAGTGAAGGGACATTAATAAACGAGTGGCTTAAGGATGCATATCTCCAACCTGCACTGAAGAAACGTTCCGAGTTCCCTGACAATTATAATGGTACTGGTGATGAGGATGGAGATTTAAAAGACGACGTTGAAACAAGAGTAGCGGACGATCATAAATTGAAGGGAAATGATCATTTGGCAAAGAAGGAGTATGAATTGGCACTTCACCACTACACCCAGGCTATTGAAACGGCACCAAATGGTCCTAGTTCACACATTTATTATTGCAATAGGGCAGCAGCATATTGTTATGTGGGTGAATATCAAGCCGCGGCAGACGACTGCCTCTCATCAATCCAGCTCAAGCCTGACTACGAGAAGGCCTATACTCGGTTAGGATTGGCATTATTCTTTCAAGGGGAGTACGAACAAGCAGTGGACGCCTACCAGAAGTCCCTTGACTTGGATCCGACGAACGAGGCTGCGTTTAATTATCTCATTAAGGCAAAAGAGAAGCTCGCCACTTCTCGGCATGATGAGGTTGAGATTTCATCTCCATTGAGTAAATCCGATTCTTTCGATCCCTCCATTACCAATAATGATTAAGGAACATGTAAGTAGGATATTGGTATTGAGATTCACATGTCAGTAGAAAAAAGAAACATATCATGTGTTCATTTAAAATAGGTAACAATTTTGTGTTTGTTGTTCATTTACTCTATTATACACTCTAGCAAACTTATACTTCCTTGGGGCTACTCCCTAAGAAAACATATATATATCTCTTTTGTATACTTTAATCCAGTATATATAACATACCTCCCATTACCACCCCATGAGGGAGTCGGTGCCTGCTGAAATCAAATTCAATCCCCACAAAAGTATAGGCTAGTTTACTCTTCGTCCTCAGCGGCACCACCGACAGCTGCGCCCTCCAACAAGGCAATACACCCTGCATACGTTGCACAATCCTTACTATCATCTCCTTGACATCCATACTCACCATTATCAAAACAGCACAATTTAGATTTGCATAAACTTTGACATTCTTTGTTAATCCCCCCATTATCCTGACCGCATGCCATCACTACTCGCTCTGCCATTTCCAACCGCTCTTGCTGGCCATCTTCATCAACTAGTAAATACGCACTACTAACTGATGACGAACGTTGATTATTTACATAACCAAAACCAACAACACAAACTATTGCGGCTAATATGATTAATCCGCCGACAAGCCCCTTTTTTGATGATGATGATGACCTTTTACCACCCGCTGTACCAATATTCATAGTGTGTGGCATAGACGATGAACTACCAATAATATTATCATCATCGTCATCATCACTATCATCTACTAAATCTGTTATATCTACTATACGGCTCATTGCAGTGGGGTCATAGCGAGAGGTAGGTGCCTCATCATCAACTTTTGGGTTACGCCCCTTGCCTTCTATTGAAGATAGCCGGACCTTGGATGATCCAGATGATCCCCAATCGAAGACAGAATCACGTCCCACTGATGTATCATCGTTGATGTTTGCCATGGTTTACTATTATCTCCTCCTACCTATTTGCAATAATATCGATTCATTCACTATCAAAATTATTGTGAATATCGGTACGGTACCCATGTCTTTTTCAAAGAAGGGAGCCTAGATCCAATAATGATACAGGCACCGATACTCATTGACAGCATCATAAATAAGGTGATTATATGATAGAGGAGTTTAAGTAGAGACTGTATCGAAGACATAAGTTAAGTGAGTTTGAGTTTGCGGTATCCTTCACTGCAAGTTTGGTATCCTCGATTGTCTTTAGTCTGGCAAAGATTGAGCTCTGTGTATGCGGATATCACACCCAGCCTAGATCAATGAGCATAAGGTGTATCCTCCTCGGCCTGTATTACATCCGTGCCTCTATACCTACCCTAATACTATTTCTATTAGAATTAGAGGTAGAGTCTGTGACTATGTATGATTATGAGTAGAATAATAAATTATATTAGCGTTAAGTGTGATTAGTTGGCTGTGCCCAATGTTCTACCAAGTAAAGAAGCTGCGATGCTTTAGCTAAATTCACTTCAGTTAAAGAATGAAGACCATCACTCGTTTGGCTGTCATTAGTCATGTTGTACCAGTCAAGAATCAAAATATCTGGGTAGCCAGCTTTTATAAAAGATTTGCGTATCTCTTCATTGAACAATACTGCATTTTCTCGTTTCTGATGTGAGTATGGATCATCCAAAAGTCTGCTTTGGGCAGTCATTGCTATCCAAACCAATCTAACCTTGCCCAAGCTTAAGCATTCATGAAATCGGTCATGTGTAATAACTGGTTGTATGAGACTATCAAATGTATCCGTAGCATTCATAAACCAATGCAGACCACCCTGTAGAGCAATTAGTATGCCTTTATAATCTTCATCAGCACATCGTACATCATTCCAATCAATATGCTCTCCAGGATCTTTCTTTCCCTTTCTCACTAGGGTATTGATTGACGGGTTAGTGGAGCGATCAAAAGACATTATCAAATGAACAAATAGATGCTACTTCAATCATAAGACTTACCTAGAAATGGTGCATTTGCACGTTTGCCCATTGAGAACGTGGCATTTGGACATAGATTCTCTTTCGGTATAGTATGTGGTTGAATAGTCTCATCAAAATACCCCCCAGAAGCTCTACATAGCCGTGCCTCACTAAACTGCCCGTCACCTAAGCAATAGATGGAGGAGGGTTAATGTGAGTATGAGTATATGATATCTTATGACATGTGAAAAAGTATAAAGAAGGATCTCTTTACTTACACTTGCATGATTCCCTTATATTCGTATCCTCAGTCATTAAACCTCCAGTCATATAATCTTCTCTCATTGACATATAGATTGCCTGTCGTAAATGTCTCGTTAAGGAATCTCCATGGAAGATTACATGTGAATACGAGTTTAGAATTTCACATGTCCTTTCCGGTGGAGGGGGAAGAACTGGTGTATAGCACTCATGTGGAATGAATATCGAGGACATACTCTCAAGATCATGTTTATCATTTGAATTATTAGAAGTACTATTGATTGTTGGCCATATCCTTTTACCGTATTTAATTGCTTTGAGATAGTCCTCAAGACTTTGACAACGTGGCAATGGAGTAGTATTGTTTTCTAATAAATGTGATGATAGACTATACGTTCGTTGTTCACCCCATCTTTGTAATATCTGTTGTTGTGTAGCAGTACCAATACGATTTATTACTCGATTATTATTGTTCGTGGAACAAAACTGAATTGCCTCTCTATGAATATCAGAGCAATATTGTGGTTTGGTTGATGATGATAATGTACTGTTTTCATTATTATCCTTCCAATCATTAACTTCTACACCGCATCGATCCAACAGTATTTGATTTTTGATAGACAAACCAACTAATATATTAGAATCGACATCTTGTGTTGAATAGATGAATATACTTATTGTTAATATGATGGCTAGTAGCAAAGGAGAAGAAGGCTTGGCAACATCTATATTTAAGCAGTACTTTCTCATTCTCGTGTTGGTATTGTTGAGCAGCAGCGGTAGAAGAATGACTCGTAATATATAAAGTATGTATATGTTACCCTTGGGTAACATAGTTCAATGTTTGATACCTTTTGCCTCTCGATATGGCAAGAGTTGTATCAAGATGACCAATCTCGATATTGCATTAAAAAAATGATCTAATGAGAGTACTGACGGTATTTGACTAGTGCTTTATTGCATTGCATATAGATTTACATAGGTAGCGGTCATCATTGCAATTGCAAGAGGAATCAATTTTCACGTCTTAGAAAACTCAGTATTAGCCCTCTCCTTCGCATAGAGATGTTACTTCAAAATACTCTACTAGCAGCCTCTATGTTAATCATATAATCAAGCTACTATGTACACTGAACGTATAGTATATACCTCTCAAGCACTTTTTCTATGGCTGGTTGATATGAGACCAATCATTCAGTATATTGATGTCAGAAGTAAAGGATACCCTACTTAACTCAAATGGTATCCTTAACTAACTCAAATCCATTAATATTAACTGACCCGAAAGTACTGACTCTATCTAGTGCTAGCTTCATGTCTAGCAAAAGAGTTGCACTTTATCCTTTTCCTAAGTTTAAACGTCTATTATATCCCACAACAATGTGTTGAGCGGTTCCAGATAGTCTTTCGGTTAAGATCCGAAAGAGCTAAAAAACTAGCCCAACGTTGCTGCCTCCCTCTCCTGCAGCGTGTCCCAAATGGACTTAAATAATGTTGTTTGTTTCTCTGTCAAATCTTTTGGCAGCTTGTCAGGGTGTAAGAAGAACTTAGCCTTCCTCACCGCACGTTTCAATAATTCTTTCTTCTCATCATCACTTACGTCTGAGAATGCATCAGTATCCAATGTCTTCCATTTTGCAAAATAATCATGCTCTTCCACCATGGTATTCGTGGGTGGAAATAGGTTTGGTACAGTAACAAGTAATTGATCTAATGGATTGAAGTATTTGTAATCATCGGTTGGTTTATGTGACCAATGTTTGATAACTTCCTCCAGGGTAGTAGCCTTCTTATTGGTATCGGTAGGTTGTAGTCCTGATGGTCTACGGCAGTACTGCTGCCGACGTTGCCGAGGTGACGGTTGACTACCCAATGGGTCAGTAGCCTGTCTCCTATACTCTCTCCTTTCCTCGGGAGGATCCTCTGCAATATCTGGCATGGATTTTCTCTGCCTCCTATCATCAGCCTTTGCCTGTGCCGCAGCCTGATGCATCGACTGATCATCAAACATAGAACATCGTCTATCCTCTATGCCATGCATGGCATCTAACTTCTCCAAGTTAATCCAAGGCATTAACTTCTTCTTAATAGGGTTCCATTGCAGTGGTTCCTTCTCTACCAACACACGTAACGAACGCATAAACTTGCTCCAAGTATATCGATCTCCTTCTATTGGACGAGGAAGGTTGGCAAACTCATCATCACCGACGAACATTATCTTACACAAGTTGTACATTTCATCAAGACTTAACACAGTCTCGTCTAAGTCATCCATGACTTCAGGTGCTAGCCCTGCCTCCCTTAATCGATGCAATCCCATGCCATATGTCAGCCAAGGATTGTGTAAGTAAACTTCCATTGCCTGAACAGAGGAAACGGATGGTATAGAGAAGACGCATATACGTCAGCATGAGGTGATGAAAGTACTACACACTCCGGCACCCCAAGCAGTTTATCCCCCCCAAACGAATCACTTACCTCTCCCCAATAATCATCCAACACATCAATACCATCAAATCTCGAATCCATGGTATTAAACATATCCATAACCCTTTCGTCATCGGTAGTTAACCGAACAATAACCCTGACAGGCAGCTTTCCCAAATATGCTAATTCATATTGAAACTCCTTCCGTAACTTACTAGACGTATTTCCATTTTCATCAGTGGGTAATCCCTGTGTACATATAATTAATGTAACCTGCTTATCTCTTGCTTCTAAATTATCAGCCTGTTTATTAATACCCTTACCAATACTATGTAACTTTGATGCCAGTGGACATTGTTTGAATGATAATGTAACATCTTCTTGTAATGTTTGTTTAATAGTTTGATACTCGGATGGTATGTCTTGGGTTGATCCCCAACATAATGAGAACTTATGTTTACCCTGTCCTGTTTCATCATTCACTGTATTATGGGATAAGCAAGAAGTTGTTAGATACATATCATATAAACAGTTCGCAAAAACTCATAAACTATATTATTAAATAAACTTACCCAACCAATACTTTGTGGGGATCCAACATTTACTAGCCATCTTAGCATGGAACAAGATACATTCACTTAATTCATCCCATCGTGTTACATTATCAACACATTCAATTTGTTTAGTACTATCTAATGTTCTGCTACTCCTACGTCCATTCGTATTATTAGTTGCAAGGTGTGAATCTCTAATCTTCATTGATGATGAATTATCTAATAAGTATAGTCGTGAATCTGTAATATTATAGGATTGCAATACCGATGAGAATATACCGGGTGGTAACTTGAGTGTTGATAGATATTCTTTAATTGCTAATTTATTGTTAGTCGATTGTGATGATTGTTGTTTATGCCTTGGTGAGGATTTAGTAGGTGAGGATTTAGAAGATCGACCACTACTCCGTCCACCACTACGCTCTGATGAATCATTAAAACTAAACTTGGTATCAACGGTAGGACGAGTAGTACGATGACGGTCTTTTGTACGATCTAAACTATCAGATGAACTATCAAATGTTGATCGACGTGTGTAAGTCATCGTTGATGCGCGAAACTTGGCATCATCATTTGTTGCACGACGATTACGACGTTCTCCTCCACTTGATGAACTATCTTTACGTCTATAATTATCAGTACTACTACCATTTTGTACACTAGCACGTAAGTTATCTCGACTGCCATTTGTTCTACTCATACCCCCCATACTCGAAGTAATATTGACGGGCATTGATGAACGAAACTTACGATCGGCTGTTTGACGTGATGTGCGTCGTCGTTCACCACCGCCGCTGTCATCTTTACTCTCTTTACTTCGTTTACTAAACATCTTTTGTATTGTATTATTTGATGGCCAGATAGTAAAAGAGATGCGCTGGCAAATAGCCTTATTGCATGTGGCTCCAAGAGGCTTGCACATGAATTTAATCTTAGAATGAGAAGGTCAATACTGCCCTCTCCTTCGCGAGAGATTGAAAAAGATACTCAAACTTGGCTCTTCATGATCAGATATTCAAGTTACTACCATGAAAGTATAGGATATATCTCTCATGCACCTTTTCTATGGCTGGTTGATACGAGAACATATCATTCAACATATTGGATGTCATAATGATAAAGGATACCCTAACTATAAAAAATGTAAGTTATCATCTATCAAGATATTGAGTAGATGAATGTAATAATGTAATACATATTTGTATAGAATTTGAGAGATACTTTCAAACTTAGTAAAGAATGATGCGTCCAACTCTTTAATACTAAGTATGTATTGAGTAGTAGTTGATTGAGATAGGATACCGACGCTCGAGTCTCTAAGACTAAGAGATACTGACTTGACAGACTCTATCCGTGCCCACATCACCTAACCTTCAGATAGTTCTTTTCTTAACTTCCACGAGTGTGCCAAGTGGATCGTCTAGTAGCGATCTACCAATCCAAGCCTTAAGAGCTGCATCAGCGAGCTGTATCCTTGACAAGCTATCATTATGTGGTGCTTCTTGATTATTTGATTTGTTCGAACACGAAGCTTCCCAAGCAGCAATCGTTGCATCAATATTACTATCAAGTGTCTCCTTTGCTAGTATTTGTTGTTTTTGACTAAGGATATTCCATACTGCTTCAACCACATCACTTTGACTTTCTTGATCCACAATTTCTAACGACTGCATGACATCAATCTGTTCTCTCAAACCGCCACCAACTTTTCCTAAGCCTTGACCTTTCTCCCATATACACACACCTGCAAATACAAAGACATCTTTTAACGATAGTACCCCCGATTGTATAGCATTCAATGCATCATCTTCATTGATGAGCCATATGTCCGCCATACCCAGCTTAGAGCCGCCATTACCATTCCTGTTTGCACCAAGAGCTGAATCTCTATGCAACCATATGAATGACGAGTCATCATCGTATACCTCCTCGTCGTTGTATACATCATCAAATATGATATCATCTATCGATTCACTCTGCTGATAGTTTAAGAAACCCTCATATATCTCATCTTCTGATTCATCTACCTGTTCGTCTTGATTACCCTCGAAGGCATGATAACTTCTATACCGCCATGATGGTACATCTATCGGGCCGCCGAATCTCAACGGTATCGGCTCTTCTCCTTCTTTAACATCTATAGCTGCCGGCATGACATGATTTAATACTATCCCAACCGTTGATTCTGTTGTGTCTTCTAATACCAAGATTAGTGATCTAATAAGCTCTGCCTCGAATAGTAACATATCATTTGATGGGGGAGATGTGGCCCTAACTAGAGTACCAGGTTTAATCTTTCTCGAGCTATCTGTGACTTCTTTGGTTGATCTAGTTGTTGTCTCTTTATGATTGACATTCAAATTGTCTTCTGCCCATACGTTAAGCATCTCATCGTAAAATTTGAGTTGTCCTGCTGGTAATCGTTTAGTTGCCTTTGATTCGGATATATCCACTTTATTTAGATAGTTTCTCCACATGTTAGTACCTGCTTCTAATAAGCTATCGTTTGGTTTGTCATCTTGTTGTATTGTAGAATGGGATGATGATTGTAATTCCTCTAACTCTTTCCATATAGTCTGCTCATCAACAGACAAAACTTTCCATTCATTCCGCTCTTCACCCATTTCTCGTTCGAGTTGACCCGGTCTCCATCTACAAAAGCCGGCAAAGGTATAGAAATCATTTGAATTGTAATGTGATGGGTCGTTTTTGTATAGAGATTGTGCATCTTCTAATTTCATGTAGGATAGATTACCAACCAATCTCGTTGCATCTACTCCTCCTTTGTTAATACTGCTAATGCTACTACTCATATGTAAACATGTAAAGTCTGTATTACCATCAGATGAATCTAATCCCAACAAGTCTCCCCCACGATGTACTTTCCATCCTCTATCATAAACATCATTATCACTATCAATATATAACAAATCGGTCAGTCTATTTAATAATAGACCACGATAACTCCATCGCCCGTACTTATCGCCATTAGCTAATTGATCTTCTGGTACGTCCAATGTATCAATTGGTTCTCCATTCACTGTATTGGATGTAACATTTGTTATTAATACTACAGATCTATGCCAGTACTGCTGTTCTAATCTGTGTATAAAATGTAGAAGAGAAGAGATTATTAGTACACATCATATGCACACAACATATAACACATCAACAAAGCCAACGAGCACATCATGTGCACAAAACCACATCATATAACGAACATATTTACCCTTGACATATATCTCTAGTTGGTATTGACAATAGTATAGATCCGATTTCAACTAGTGGTGTTGTAATATGTGCATACTGCTGTTGTTGTGTATCATTGCAACTCTTAGATGTATTATCTAATGACGGGAGCCCATTCTGTACTAACCGTGCACGAAATGCTCTCCATTCTTCTTCTTCTTCTTGTACTACATTACTGCTTTTTAGTAGTACTCGAGATAACGATGATGGCTGATATGATGGCACACTGACGAATGCATTTGTTGGTGTCAGTATGTATAAAAGGAGTAAAAGAAGCAAAATCATCATTGCAAATAAAATACAATGAGCATATGTATTCATATATAACAGCACAATTAGTGGCCTTAGAGTTGCTATGGAGCAAAGACAGTCGACATGTGAGGTCCGACTCGAAGCCGCTAGATAGGTGGTAAGCGGGGAGATGTGAATCAGCCTTTATTTTTGGCTATACAACGAGAGGGCTGAGAGTGCGTGCGCTCATGATTGAGAAGGGAAGCTCTACAAAGTAGTCAGAATAACTTCTAATATATTGATCAGCCAGAACATATAATATCACGCATACTCATCATCATGACAAAAACAACTGGACTAAAACGATTCCTACCAAAGCGTTTCCAAAAGAAGAATGGCTTAATCTTTGTCCCTAAGAAGAAGTTATGCCAGCGTGATATGATCATAGTTGATATGTTAAATCGAGATGTTATATCATTCTGTATTACTGATCCTCAACAGGAGGATAATCCGGTCATTTATATTAGTGAGGTAAGAAGAAGAGAGTAGTGGTTACTAGGAGATAGAGGATACCCTATGTTGATATGATAATGTTTTTTTGTGCACATCATATTATGTTCCCTACTCTAATATACACTCTTATCTCTTTGCAATACACCACAGGGATTTCATAAACTAACAGGATATGAAAATGAAGATGTCATAGGTAGAAATTGTCGTTTCTTACAAGGGCCAGATACTACCGACGAAGAGAAGAATCCAATCCGTGAGGCAATTAAATTAGAACAAGATTGTAATGTTTCATTAACGAATTATAAAAAGGATGGTACAAAGTTTAAGAATGAGGTGAGAGTTATATGTTTTGGTTTTGTATGGTGTGGCGTTTGTCAGTTGTCAGTATTTGTGTTTGATTGTACTTATCTGATGTTTAATTGCAACAAACTCCTTTTCTAATTGCAATGTTGTTCCCCATTACTATTACGTCAGTTCTTCCTCACAACATTACGATCACCAAAGGAGAAGTTAGAATACTTTGTTGGTATACAGGTACCAAAAGGTCAACCTGCTGGGGTATTGGATGATGTTTTAACAAAGGAGATTGTTGATAAGAATAAAGATTAACGAGATTGAGGAGGATGACGCTAATCTGGATACAGTACATAATGCACAGATTATTAAAGTTTTAGAGAGGAGGGAAGGAAGGGAAAAGGAAGACAGGGTATGTGTGGGTTTATATCTAATCATTTTGGGGATCAATACAGTATTCATTTATAATACGATGGGGAAGTAAGGGGGTTATGTGTTTTGTCTAGCCATTTCTGAAGAGATACGATAACAAATAGTGACTCTAGTTGATTTAAAGACGACGATCGGAAAGGTATTCCCAATTACATTTACTTCACTTTAAATAGTCATAGTCTACTTGAAAATCTTCCTCGTCATTAAAATCTATCATCTCTTCGCCCAGCGCATATGATATATCGGACTGTCTATCCTCCATAATATCATAATCTATATCGTCTACAGTACTGATACCCCTTCCCACTCTATTAAGTATTCTAACGCCATTCTTAAATGCATCATCTAATACCTTGATACCGTAGAAATCATACCCAACTTCTCTCATAGCCTCCATTAAACCTAATGCCTTCATGGGATTGCCACACTTTTCATAGGACCGAACAGTCATGGTATACAAGTTGACATCTGGGACGAAGCCAGCATTTCTCATATCATTTAGTACAGATTCAGCATATCCCGGTTGAAGATTGACCGATAGACATCGCACGAGTATATTATATGTTTGACGATTCGGTGTAACATCTATGCCAGAACTTTTTGATCTCATAACCTTGTATACTGCCAAGGCCTTCTCCCAAAGTAAATCATTCTTGGTAGTTTTGGAATCTGGCTTACCATCGGCCAAGGCGGCTATGACAGTGTTGAATAAAGCCGTGTTGGGTGATAACTTTTCAGATATCATCTTCCGAAGTAATAGGAGGGCACGTTCTGGTTCTTGGGCTTTACGACAACAGCTTATGGCTGCTCCGTAGATGATTTCATTTACTCGTAGACGTTCCTGACGATGATTGTCATCTTTCCCTCGACCACTCGCCTCCTCATCCTCATCCTTATACTTCTCCTCCTCTTCCTTAACCATACGGAATACCTTACTTGCCGCTTGAATATCTCCCACTCGTTCGCATGCTGTCATTAAAGAACCATATGTAACAATTGTGGGCTCTAATCCATCTTCCTTCAATTGTCTCAATAGATCAAATGCATCTTGTAAGTTTAAACCCTCAGCACATGCTCGTATGGCGGCATTGTATGTAACAATATTTGGTCGTGTCGATGACGTTGGGGATTGCATAGCCTCCAATAATCGTAATGCTCTATTCATTGGCATTCGTACATCTTCTAAACTAGCTCTGTTATTATTAGAAGAATCAACTGCTTGATCTTCCAATTTTCGTGCCATTTTGGCACTTGCCGAGGCACATGCATTAATAACTGCTGAGAAAGTAACCACATTGGGTTTAATACCCTCTTTTCTCATTTGTGAAATTAATGACATGGCATGTGTATATTCCCCGGCCTCGGAACAGCCTGCAATTGCCGCCGTGTATGCCACAACGTCGGGTGCATAATCAGTACGATTTGTTTGTATAGACAATTGACGCATCTCATCTAGTAATGCAATGCCATCCATCCATCGATGTCCACCGGGTGCACGTGCACATGCCGAAATGGCTAATCGATATGCCACCGAATCGGGACCTCGTAACGTCTGTTTAGCCCCCTTGCGTTTACGTCCCTGTGTATCTCTATCCCCATTATTACCCTCACCGTCATTATCACTATTATCACCCAAGCGTTTCATCAATTCTAAATATTCCAAAGCATCATCTGCCAATCCCAACTGTTGACAAGAATGTAATGCACTCGTTAATGCCAATCCATCTAACTTGACACCATATTCGGTAGCGGCCTTGGCAACATGTAATAATTCTTCCCACTCACCAGACTTTTCACATGCTGCCAATACTGTACCGAATGTTACCTCATCTGGTTTGGGTATTATTATTATTGTGTCTGTATTGTTTGGTGGTATCTTTAACAATGGCTTATTACCACCATCTGTACGAATCTCTTCAAACCGTTCAAATAAACTATTACTCCGAACTACTCCCTCTACTCCATTCGACGACGGTTGCTGTTGAGAATGTAATATCATCTCACCCAATAATCGTATAGCCAACTTCCATTCCCTACTTTTTGCCATTGTTGATATGACTGTATTATATCCAACTACACCCATTTGTCCACTACTACCTATCTTCTTCTTCTTCTTCTCCCCACTTCCACTTTCACCACCAGTAGCACTAGTGGAGGATAGATTTAATATACCCCTATTTAAAACCTCCAAAGCTAATTTCACATTAGGAACGTTCGCACGTTCACATGAACTAATAACTGTAGAATAAATAACTTCATTAATTACAACATCTGGATATATTATTCCCTCTTCTAATATATTTAATAATTCTAAGGATTTGGAAATTTGTCCTTCATTACGTGAATAACATGATAATAAACTACCAAATGTGTATATGTTTGGTGATAGTGCACCTCCTAACTTCTTTTGGGATGGATTGATAATTGGATTGTAGGGTGAGATTGCATTTTGGAATATTGAATTTGCCAATGATGTTGAGCTCGTGACTTCACTACTGCCACTGCTACTTGATGTAACGACCATTCGTGAACAAGCATCGATAGCTGAATTCATCAATCGTGTCGTAGGTCGGATTGTATTATATTTATTTGCTTTCGTTGATATTGATATAATGTAAGATGTTATATCAGACGGGAGTTTTATAGAATTTATTTGTAGTTTGATTTCATCTTGTAACTGTTGTTGCTCATTATTGTTAGTGACGGCGGCTGAGTTATCACTGCCACTCTCTTGTTCATCATTAACCTGCTGTTTCTGATTTTGCACCTCCATCTTTGTACGATATTGATATCTAAGTGTATCAAGTGCCCAAACGGCATGATATAATTGCAATGCGTCATTCGTACGTCCTTGACGGCCTAATTTGACTATAGCGGATTCAACGTCTCGTTGTGTTTTATGCTTTTGGAGATGACGTAGGCCTGTTATTATATCATTGTCATTGATTGTTATTGATTGCTCTGATGGTGTGTCATTAGTGTTGGAGATTATTTTATCGTCTTGTTGATTATCATTGTTATTAGTAACTTGTTTGCGTTGAGCTGATGCTGTGAGCATTTTCATTGCAGTAGAAGAAGAAGTAAATTGGCTAGTTGTTCTTTGCCTTCTACATCTCATCTTCGTCAATGTATATTCTATTGGTAATGATCTAGATCTATAATATGGTATAAGCTGCCATTGTTGTTGTAGTTGAGTAGTAGAAGGAGGAGAAAATGCATTGCTGCTGATAAACAATGATGAGATGCAAACTACTATGCTTAGCAGCATTGGAATAGAAGAACTGTACGCCGCCATCCTACGCCTCCGCGGTATTATCAATACGTTCATCATCGTCGTCATATTGCAATTGCCATTACCCTACTTCTTCTGGAATCTAGACCGCCATGCATGTGGCTGCAAGAAACAGGTCTTCACTGCGAAGGTTTACTTTTGGCGATAAACCGGTATTGAAGTCATCGAAACTACGATTACATTTTGGCGATCTATCTTAAGATCGATCGCCAACTATCATAAGATAGGTATCCTATCTTAAGATACTTAA
>Ga0214480_100539_pt1 | contig 18977 bp, 22 predicted proteins | sample M1_20Mar14CPVII9_3_FD_165042 | JGI IMG/M metagenome (GOLD analysis project Ga0214480, IMG submission 165042) | Marine eukaryotic communities from Monterey Bay, California, United States - M1_20Mar14CPVII9sort6BwellE17 | ecosystem: Environmental > Aquatic > Marine > Unclassified | place: USA... | reverse complement strand
CAATTGAATTACACGCAACAGGTACCTTGAGCAACGTGATATAGAGATGCACGTTAAGGCTAAAGCTCAAATAAAAGAGTGCTATGAGAAGAATATGACTGGTGACCCTAACTATCGATCACTCACTACCAGTATGAAGGCACGTTTACGACAAACAGTGGGAGAGACATACTGGAAGAAGGCACATGATTATCTAGATCATTTCCTGAAGCAGAGAGAGAAACAGCGATCGTCATCTGGGGGTTCAGATCAACAACCATCATCCTTATAGACAATATCAGCACCAGTCTCAGCGGCAGCAACGCCCCCCTGTTCAGCTTTTTTGAACATGTTGTGTTGGAAGTTGTTTAATCTAGCAATAGCAAATGATGGGATCTTTTACCATGATGAACCATGTAGAATAAGTCCAGTATAAACATTATATTTACATTTTGTATAGACTTATTGATTATACGACGAACAGTAGTATGTATCAATTCTTATTCTACAACTATACAATCAAAGGAAGGAGGGTCGAGGTTCGTTACCATGTTCAACCTAGCTAAGGTGAAGGTTGATTCATAATCATGTTCACCTCAACCATAAAAGATGTCTCAACTAAACTATAATTATTAGGTTTTTTCTAGCAATGAAGATCACACCAAACTCTCATAATATTAGATTGAGAATTACTCTAGTTTTTTGCAATAAAGATCCCACCCAACTCTCTAATCCTAATCCATTGATAGCAGCTGAATTGCCTGCGCTTGGCGGCGTGGCTTTATCTATACTATTAGAATAATACATCAACAATGGCATCATCATCTACACAACCTTTAACAATATATCTACTACCCGGTCCATTGGGTATTGGTATCAAAATGAGTACGAGCGGCGAATGCATCGTATCATCTAAAGCACCTCAAAGTAAAAGTCCATTGCAAGTTGGTGATATACTACTTTCGTTAAATGGTATATCATTAGTAGATGTAGATGGTGGTACAGATGCATGGGTTAGACTATTCAGTGCCTTCGATAATGCGGAGAGAAAAGTTAAGGTACAGCGTGACGCTACCGCGGTTGACAATAAGAAGTTTGTCAAAAATGAAAAGAAGGTGCATCTGCTGCAAAATGATAGTGATGACTCTACCAACAACACTGCAAATAAGAAACAAAAGGCGGATAAGAATGGTAGTAATAAGTCGAGTATGGAGGTCATTTCCCTCCTAGATGATACGGATGACGAGGATGGAGATATAGTTGAGATGGGTCAGAAAAAAGTTGGTGTACCTTCACGTAATACTAGTAAGTCCAGCCTTGATGATGTCGAGGTTATGGAAGTTTCACCTACATCTACATCATCTTGGGGATTAAGTTCGTCCTCTTCTTCATTATCTAATGGTTCTAGTGGTGGTGGTAATCTAAAGGATGATAGAAACTATGAGAGTAATAATAATACAAAAAATAATTCTGGGGATAATAAAGATGAGGATGAGGAGTTGGTGGTTGTTGCAAGTAGAGGACAGAATGCACTGGCGGATTTTCCTCATGTGAGTATATTTTTAAGGGGGTGGTGATATTGGTGTACCATTTGTGATTATGTGCATATGATGTGTAACATTTTTTAGTTTTGTGCTCACATTATGATAACTTTTTCAATACTATTAAAGTCTCGTGAAAATTGTGTCACGCACCCTTTTAGTGGGGATAAGAAGCAATTCTGTGATAATTGTTATTGTTATGTATGTGATGGTCCAGCAAAGGATTGCAAAGTGTGGGGTAATCACTGCAAGGCAACACATAACGATCCCCATTGGAAGAGAGAACGAGAGAGGGCTAAACAAGCTCGTGTTCGTGCGGCGTCTGTTGCCGCTGCCGCTCCGCAACCAGCGGCAGTATCAAGGTCCTCCTCCTCTTCGTCGTCAGGTCGTCGTAGGGGCAAGAGGTTATCATCCAGCAACAAAAGCCCATCAGCCGAGTTTTCCGTGAGTAAGCTCTTAAAAGAGATCACAGTTGTGCACCCCGTTGAGCTACAGCCTCCGGTTGGCAGTGGCTTTGTTACCCCGTTACGTCATTATCAGAAACAGAGTCTTGCTTTTATGGTAGATACAGAGAAGAAGTCTGATCGGGGAGGTTGGTTGGCTGATGAGGTCGGCATGGGAAAGAGTGCTATAGTGCTTGCTCTTGTGGCATCAAACCCAGCTGGTCCTAAGAGTCTAGGAGAGAAGGACCAGATCAATGATGTACTTGATAAATTCAAACAACGAGAGGCAAAGAAAAAGCAAATTGAAGAAGCTCACGATGCAACTATTGCAAAGTTAAGGGAAAAGTACAAACCTGATGATCCCGATGAAAGTATTGAGGATGAAAAAGAGAGGGACCGTGAATATTGGAAGCGTCGTCACAATTGTGAGTGGGAAGAGGATAAAGAGTATCAAATTATGGAGAAAGAGATAAAGAAAATCCCTCCCATTAAAGACAAAGTCAAGCTAAAGCCTACCATCATCCTTACATCAGTCTCGTTAATTGGACAATGGGAAGACGAGGCAAAGAAGCACTCTCCTGGGCTTATTGTGAAGACATTTCATAACTCAAGATCAAGGGAAGAACACAATATCAAGTTCAAGAAGAAAGACGAAACTGTAATTCATGGGCTAAATGATGTCGACATTATCATATCATCGAGTACATTTAATTGGCCGGAAGTTGTAACCCAGTGCTTCGATTTTCATCGAGTAGTTCATGACGAATCTCATTTACTCGTCAATGGAGGAGCTTCTGCCAAATTAAGCTGCGCCAATTTGATTAAGGGGAAGCTTCGGTGGGGAGTAACAGCAACACCCGCAACTAGCTCTGTTCGTGACCTTGATCGTCAATTGGAGTTCATTCGGCTAGGACACGAGTTGTCCTCGCCCTTCGGCTCTCATGTTGGTAGTAGTCCCTCTGCAATTGAATTGGATAAATTGAAAGATGCCATATTCTTGCTCCATCGTTATCCGGCTAAAGAATCTTTCAATAAGCTCAGTAACTTACTCAAGACATACATGGTTCGGCATACAAAGTCACAACGTATTAATGGATCCGAGGCATTAGCTTTACCTCCTTCCACCACATCTACAGTCATGTTAAAAATGTCAAGTCATGAGGACAAAGCCTTTAATCATATTAACACATCAACACATGTATTCAGTAATCATTGTGAGTTTGGGGTTAACGCCTTTACGGCTCAAAATGCATTCTGTTATCAGATGTCATCGTTACGGAAACGAAGTGAACGGGCAACTTGGTCAGCACAGATCCGTAACGAGGAGCCTAGCATTGAACACGAAGAGCTTCTTGAAAGAGTTCCAGGTAATAAGGGCAAACTTAGGTATCGTTACAAGCCCGAATGTTTAGCCAAAGTAGTGGCTCTGAGGAAGGATCTTAGTGAACTCCAAAAGTCGGAACCTGCTATGAGAGCTGTTGTCTTTACTCAATATCTAGATTTGCATGAAGCAAGTGTTCGTGGCCTTGAACAAGATGGATTTGAAGTCTTCCAATTTACCGGATCATCCAACACAAAAAGTCGAGACGATGCTATCCGTCAGTTTCAGGATACATCAAATGACAAGCCTGCAGTATTCGTAATCACTCTTCGAAGCGGTAATGTTGGTATTACACTGACAGCCGCATCTCGGGTATATCTACTTGAACCGTCACTAGATCCTGCCGTTGAAGTACAAGCAGCAGGCCGTATCCATCGTCTAGGCCAAAACAAGCCTTGTCATGTTGTCAAGTTTGCTTTTAAGAATAGTTATGAGGAAAATGTTATTGAGTTACACAAGAAGATTCTTGCTGGGAAAATTACTATTGTTGATCATTTTGTTCCGTCTAAAGCAATGAGGATTCTTGCTCGAGGTATTCGTGGCAGTTGTTACTGATGGAAGTGGTGCTTTGGTATATATATGGTCTGAAGATATCTGTTAAGTGGTATTAGATCTATAATGGTTTCTCTTGTTATTGAGTGTGGCAATGTCTACTGAAGCGTCTTTTAGTTGGTGTAATGTGATAGAATAAGTCCAGTATAAACATGTATGTTTGGATTATATTTACATTTTGTACAGACTTATTGATTCTACATACCTACTAAACAAATCAAAACTACTAACAGAACCAAATCAAATCATCTTCTTCTCTCTCTTAATCGAACGTAACTTCATCACATAGAGCTTCCCATTCACATACTCCTGGTGCAAACTCTGGAAGGTAGCTATCTTCTGCTGCTTTCTCCATAACTGCCTTGTTTGGACGGCGTAGCTTGCCGCCAGACTGCATAACACGTAATTGAATTTCACAACACTTCTCAAAGTAATAGGCAAGTACCCAAGCATGACGAACAGATGGTCCAAAGCAGGTGAAGCCGTGGTTCTCCATTAGTAGAGTATTACATCCATCAACAGCCTTAATAGCGGCGGCAATTAATGGACCCTCACTTGCATCATCCGATAGACCGTCCCAAGCATAGTTGGCAACACGACCATAGAAGTAGGCTCCGTCTTGTGTGACTGGTTGGAAACCTCCCTCGAGACATGATACGGCAGTTGCAGCCGGTGTATGTAAATGAATCACTGCCTTGATATCGGGCCTTGCGGAGTATACGGCATCATGTATGACATCGGCAGTTACATTCGTTGAACTGTATACCAAGTCTTCGGGCTTGATTTGTCCCCACATCTTTCTTCCTGGAGTAATAAGACACCCAGTTCTAAACCTAGCTGAGATGTGATTCCAAACTAGCATATCCATACCATACTTGGCCGTGAGACGATGAGCAACGGCAAGATCATATCGAATCGCCTTCTCTTCTGCCTTACGCCTCTCGTCGGAATGGCCAAGACCGTAATGATCAGCAATAATTGGCTCAATCTCTGATACTAATGCCTCACGAACTGCCATGGTGTTGGTAGCATAATGAGGGAAGATGAAACAGTTCTCCATATCCCAAAGTGGATGTTCTGAAGGAAGCGGCTCGGGATATGTCGTATCAAGAATAGCATACTTGATTGCCTTCTTCTCCAAAGCTTCAGTCAATGCATCAGTGTCAACAATCTTACCACGAGACATGTTAATCAGTCCAGCATGAGGCCTCAATTGAGCGATCACATCTCGACTGATGAGATTGTCTGTCGACTTATTGAGAGGACACATGGGTACTAGCACATCACACTGTGCAGCAAGTTCAGATACATCGGCAATGTATTCAAGCTTGTGCTTGTTTTCAAAGTCAAAGTCACGTGTACGAGTGTTGTACACAATACGACAGTCCGGTGCCAGCTTACGAATCTCCTCGACTAGACTCTTTGAGATGAGACCCATACCAATAATAGCAATGGTTGAGGATGTGATTGGCTTGCCTTCACAGTTCCAATTCAGGTTCCATCCGCTTGCAGGGAAGGGTACAGAGAGCTGATTAAGAGCGTCACGTAACCCAATGATGATGAAACTGAGGCAGTATTGAACGACGTGGCTTGTAATCGCATCACGACCACTATTCTTGACGACGATGCCTATAATATGCACAAGATAGGACGAGATGAGAGAAGACGGATGAGTTGAGGGTGGCCAAGATAGGCATTACACAAAACAGAATGGACACAAGATGTGCACTTTAACTCACCCTTGGCCTTACAAGCGTCTAAATCAATATGATCCAACCCAGCACTCATCGTAATCAACAACTCAACAGTATCCGGTAATGCCTCAATAGTTTCCTTACTCATCTTCTTAATAATATCAACAACGACAACATTCTTTTCAATAATACTACGTTCTTCATTATCATCATTCGTATCAATAATTAAATGATTCGTCTTGACGAATGGTACGGGAGGTTTGACTACCATATCCATACATACTGGTTTCCTAGCGTGGAAGACACCCCATTTGAATACACCACGTTCGATCTGTGTTATACGTCTGCAGATACTATCACGATAATTCATCAACAGGACACGGTTCGATGACGATGCTGTATCATCGTGTTCTAAAACGAATGTAACCTTCTTCAACATTAACTGAAAACTAATACGCAAGTCAGTTGATAGGTCGATGAACTTCACATCCGCCCATCCAACACCCTTACAGACCTTGATAATCTGATTAGGATTTAACCAATCATTAATACGATTCTTGGTAGCAAAATTAGCTAATTCCTGTACTGTCAAATCAGGATCATTACCACAGACTAAATCACAGAATACAAATGCCCCTCCAGGCTTGGTAACACGATATGCCTCGGCATACACCTTCTCTTTGGAAATAGCATGTATGAATGCATCTTGACTAAATGCTAAATCATAATGATTCGATTGACAGGGTGTTTCATCGAAGGAACATTCCACTACATTGATTTTGGATGTTAGGTTTAGTTCTGTGGCACGTTCGGATGCTGTAACGTTTTGTTCATGACATAAGTTGATACATGTTGCTGATGCAATTGTTAGGGAATGTTTCTCGGCTAAGTGGATTGCTGAGGCTGTGTATTTTGCAAAATAGAGAAGGAGATTTGAATATGGAGAAGAAAGGAGTGAGAACAATCATCTCGTCTACACAACCCTGCACTCATCACAACAATACGTACCACCAGTACCAGAACCTAAATCAACATATCTAAAATCATTACACTCAGCACGATGAGGCAGCAAACCCATACTAAGTTTATACATATAGTCAGTCATTGCTTCCGATGCACGTCCATATGCACCAGGTTGATCTGTATCTAATCCATCCCATTTTCCATAATGGATGAATGTTGAATTGTCACCTAATACATTGGAATAGAATTTTAATTTAACTCTGTGGGGATTTGCTACGGTGAATGGCTTTTCGTATTTGAATAGTGTGTAGTGTGTATGGAAGAGAAGGTTTGGAGTTAGACGAGGGTTACCATTATAGATATACACATATGCAATACACAGCTCGATCTAAGTACAAGATATATACAATAATGCAATGCAGCTCGGATCTAAGTACTTTCTATATATTTGTCCAGCATCGGTAATGATGCAGTACATTTCATAGAACGCACCTTGAAACTCATGGAACGATTTAATAATGGCCGGTCGGGTGTATTTGGTGTATCTCTACCACTACTACCATCGATGTTTAACCCCACTGTATATAATATATGTGTATAATGGTATGTGTATATAGAGGAGGCAGATGGAGATTGGTTAGATGTTGCATACAACATCTCATTGCAATATAACAACAGAGAAGAACTTACAAACAGAATCATCCTCCTCATCAGCAATAGTTCCACTTCTACTACGTGGTAATCCCACACTAGTTGTATCACTTTCATTATCACCATTACCATTAGCAGCAGCAGTGTTCATACCAGCCAATGAGGCATTACTTTCCTTCCAATAAAAGGATGAAAAGTGAAAGGAGTCTGATACGCATATTGGTTTATCATTTATGCTACGATTGTTATTATTGTTTTCTGGTACATCTGACAATGTTGAATTTGGTGGCATATTGTTAATATATTATATCAAATTGCGATGGTATATTATATCAATTGCAATGGTTATTATATTGTTGGGCTGATTGAATGTTCCTTGGGTGTACTTTGTTTGTTGTTATGCTATGAGAATTATAATCCCATACAACAACGTTATTCTGCTGCTGTGATGAGAAGAAGAATTTCAACTGTGTCGCATCAATAAACAATTATTATGAAGTATGAGGAATGGTCATTAGTTAGTATTATATACTGGCAAAATCTTCTGAAGAACAATTGTCTGTCAATGACAACCTCAAAAGCTCGTACGTCACCTTCCAACGATACATATTCAAACACGTAGTCTTTGATAAAATGCATTACTATTTTAAAGGTAATTGCTTTAACATTTTATCACGGTGCCGCCGCTAAATAATTTGCCTCAAGCAATACCACATACTTGCTCCCTTCCCTCACAATATCCTCATAATTAATTGCAATAGATATATTAGATGCGATTTGGTAATATACTAATCTCATCACTAGCATTTATCAATAAAGAATCTCCTACATCCTCTTCTACAACATCCTTAACAACACACAATAACAACATAATGTCACCACCAAACGCCGCCACCGAAGAAACTACAATTGCCGCACAAGTAGATGAATCAATCTACAGTAAGTCAGGTGACATATCCAAACACGTCGAGGGCGTCAAAGCCCAATATGATACTAAGGAAAAGCTAGAATTCTACGCGCAAGTCATGGGTGATGGTACGGCAAACATACACTTTGGTAAATGGGATGGAGTGAATCTCGATGAGGAAGGTGCATATGGTAAAGCATCTGAACAAATGACTGATTATATGTTTGACCTTGCCATGAAATTAAAAGGTACTGCTGCTGAAGAGAAAGTAAGTTATGTAGATTTAGGTTCAGGAACAGGCGCCGCCGCACTCCGTTTAGTCCAAAAACATCCAAATACTATTGCAAAGGCAACATGTTTAAATCTATGTGATGAACAAAATGCCTTGGCAACGAAAGAAGCTGCCGCTGCTAATATTAGTGATCGTATGTCAGTCGTCACTGGTACTTACGAAAAATGTCCCTTTGAAAACAATTCGTTCGATATATCATTTAGTCAAGATGCATTCGTACATGCCTTTTCTAAAAAGGGTACATTTACTGAAGCATTACGTATTACGAAACCACAGGGTATATTCATCTTTTGTGATTTAATGTGTGGTAGTGGTGAAGGCGTGTCAGATGAGGAATTGGCAACATTCGCGGCAACTAACATGGTAAATGATTGGTTATCACCTGAAGAGAATGTAAAGGCATGTACTGAAGCTGGATGGCAAGACGTGACATTTGTAGATTTGACATCTGATATACGTATTAGTTTCCAATTAATGTTGAAGAAGGTTGAAAGAATTATTGATAATGGTAATCCTGATAAGATTGATGAGAAGTTATTATTGAGTTATAAACAGAATTTGGCTAATCGAATTGTACAGGTTGATAGGTACGTTTATGAACTTTTTAGTGGATTTGTGTTTTGATATGTGTGTCTTCCTGTTCACATACCTTACATATTTGTTATCCTTTCTATATCATATCAACCCAGGGGTGTATTCAAGTGGGGTGTTGTTCATGCTAAGAAACCGGCCAACTAAAAAGGAGAGAGGGCAATGCGGGGGGTAGTATATGAATTTGGTATTTGACGATGGTATTTGTACCATAGGTCATCTAATATCTAGATCATAATCGGGGGCTATTAATGTATAGAAATATGAAGACATGTGTCACGGGGAGTTGTATATAAATCAGTGGAGGGAGGTTACCAAAGACAAAGAGGCAGGGGTATCTTTTAAGTCTTAAGTTAATTTGTATCTGTTTGCTAGACTTTTTGTTCGGTCTATCTCTTGCTCTCCTTCCCTTGTACTCATACTTATGACCTGTATAATGAGTTTACCATTGCATAGACTTCTACATACAACCTTCTTTATCTATTGATTAATATTAATCTGGCCACAAAATGAGAAACCTTTCTCACTGGCTGAGTGGTGTTAGTAAAAAGATACCGTTTTTCATTTGCCTATCCAAATCAACTCGTTTCAATCAACTCAACACTAATAAACCTACCATTTGGCCTAACCTCATTCGTTATAATCCATTGCAAAAGCTATGACCATTGTTTGCAATAGGCATAGAAACAATAGTGATTGAATTACCTCTACCGGATATCAACAAGTAAAATGATTACACATACCAAGTCCATTATTATTATTGCTACGGCATCATTCCTCCTCATCGATGGCGGCGGCAGCGGTGGTTCATCATTCGTTGGTTCAACCTCGACAGATCTCAACGCTTCATTTGCAAAGAAGCAACACTACTATATTGCAACATGTATCGATCAGCCAGTATCCAAGCATATCGGATACGGTGACATCTTTGATGCACATGATGTGTCATCCTCATCTCCATTAGTATCTTCGGTGTTGAACAAGGTCGTCGACGACGCCGATAACGGAGTATGCGATATCGCAATGGGCAACGATGGGTCAGCGTTGAGTATGAAATATCATCCTAGGTCAGGTTATGTAGGTCAAGACAAGTGTGTACATATGAGATGTGTATTGTTGAGGACAATGAAAATGAAGAGAGCGGAGGAGCAATCAATGCCGCTACTAAAGAGTGCAGCGAGTTGACTATTGCAATCGATGTTGAGGATTGTTCAGCAGTGGCGGCAAATGGAGAATATCATGTACTCAGAGATGAAAAGGTAAGTTATGATATGTAGTGTATGATGTGGACACATGATGTGTACATAAGATGTGAGCAATATGAAGATGTGATCAGTGATCATGTGATGTGATGAACATATGTGATCACAGTCATAAGATGTGATCTACATCAATACTATACTCACCCACCCTTTCCTCATCAATGCACTCTCTCTGTATATTTAGGTATATCTGAATCAAATTCGTTCACCGACCGCCATGGCTACATCATCTAATGAGCATAGAAGTATCGTCTCTGCCGCCAAGAAGGTTTCTAGCTTCCGCAACCTCCGCTCCTCATCAAACAGCAAGAAAGAGGAAGGACGTAAGCTAACCCATTCAAGTAGCAAAGGCAAAGGTTACAATGAAAAGGATCTTGTCAAAGACGTTAAGAAGTTAAAGAACGTACTTTGTCATTTCATCAAGTTCAAGTTTATGAATTCAGATTTGTACAAAGAAGAAGACTGGCTAGAGCATATCTGTTCGTCACCCTCAGGTAAGAGTGGGAAAACAGGAATTGATTGTTCATCCTCTGGTGGTATTTCAAAGTCGAGCAAGTGCTTAACAAGTCAGCCGTCGTCTCAGCCTTCAATAAGTCAACAGCCATCAGAAGGACCTTCAAACATCCCGAGTACTTTACCATCATACAGACCTACCAAACCTACTATCACGACGAGCACATCAAGTACTTCTACGTCAACCACCTGTGAGTATTCGAATGTACTTGTCATTTGATGTTCTTTGCCTTAACTTACACTCATACTAACTTGAATCTATCAACTCTTGTACAGCCGAAACAACTAGTACAACATCTTCCTCAACAGTAAGTGACATGTGTGTTTTATGAGGATGAATAATGTGGGATGTTTACATTGTTCATGTTAGGCTTCTCATACAATCATATCTATATTCGCTTCTTCTCTCTTAGTCGAGTTCAACTACTACTAGCACTACAAGTTTTAGCACTACCACTAGCACAACGACTTCGACAACAACATCTAGCACAAGTGGCCGCACAACCATCAAGCCAACCCTCCGTCACCCCAACAGAAACAAGCTCCCCTAGTTTGATGCCAGCGACTCTCCTTCTTCCTCCACGAGTCCGTCTCTAGATCCGTCAGATGTGCCTTCTTCAAGTGCACAACCATCAAATCAACCCTCCGTCACTCCAACAGAAACAAGCTCACCCAGTTTAATGCCGAGCGACTCTCCTTCTTCCTCCACAAGCCCGTCTTTAGAGCCATCAGATGTGCCTTCTTCAAGTGCACAACCATCAAATCAACCCTCCGTCACTCCAACAGAAACGAGCTCACCCAGTTTGATGCCAAGCGACTCTCCTTCTACTTCAACAAAACCGTCTTTAGAACCGTCAGATGTGCCCTCTCAGTCTTCTATCCCATCACTTCAACCCTCAGTCAAGCCAAGTATATCCAAGAGTCCATCTCTAGAGCCGTCAGAGCTACCTTCGACGTCAACCAAACCATCCTTAAAACCTACACAAGTTCCAGTCGTCGTTGCTGATTGTGGCAATAGCGTTGTAGAAGCCGGAGAAGAATGTGATGATGGGAATACAGCTGATGGAGATGGTTGTTCTTCGACTTGTCAGTTTGTTCTATGTGCTGCAGATCAGTATGTGTCATCCAATGCATGTATCGCTTGCCCAGACTTTTCAACAAATGGTGCTGGTGATAATCCATCTGGTGGAAACACAGCGTGTGCTTGTGAAGCAAATAGGTTTGTACAGAATAATCAATGTGTTTCTTGCACAGGTGGAGAAACTAACGCAGCAGGTGATCAGGTTCCAGGCCCAAACACATCATGTGTTGATTGTTCTTCTTTTGGAGATGAAACTACATGTGACGCCGCCAATCCAGACTGTCGTTGGGTGGGAGGTAGTATTTGTGGCAGCAAATAGATTGTATACCAGGAGGTGACAGCTGTGTCCAAGGTAATGATCTTCAAACATGTGATGCTTGCTGCAGTGGAAGTAACACTGGTTCCAGTTTGAGAACATGTGACCCAGTGTCGGTATGAGTACATCACAGTGCTCCCAAGTGGTGTCTCTATGCTGCAAGGTATCTCAAGTTTATGTGTGAGAAATGTTAAATGTTTGGTTCTATGTAAATATAATGATATTTGTCAGTTAACAAGATGAAAGCGAATTAGTGATGTAGACTTGCGATGGCATGTTTTACTGTTCATTAATTCAGCATTATGTGATAGAACAATATACAAGCTCTGTATTTGTGATCTATAACATACTTTTACAGCCCCATGTAGGCAGGTTTCTTGCCTCAGATTTTGGGTTTGCTGCTGACTTTCAGGCAATGTTTGGCCATCAAGTGGCACCTCAGAGATGTAGGCTTGCTACTATAGTGCTTGTTTGGCATTGTCTACATGTATAACAAAGTGATAAACACTCCCAGCATGATTGTAGGGCCCTCCATCATACTTTTACAGCCCCATGTAGGCAGGTTTCTTGCCTCAGATTTGGCAAAAAATTGGATTTGCTGCTGACTTTCAGGCAATGATTGGCCATCAAGTGGCACCTCAGAGATGTAGGCTTGCTACTATAGTTCTTGTTTGGCTTTGTTAATGTGTATAACAGGTTGATGAACACTCCCAGCATGATTGTAGGGCCCTCCATCATACTTTTACAGCCCCATGTAGGCAGGTTTCTTGCCTCAGATTTTGGATTTGCTGCTGACTTTAGCCATCTAGTGGTACCTCAGAGATGTAGGCTTGCTACTATAGTGCTTGTTTGGCATTTTTTACATGTATAACAAAGTGATAAACACTCCCAGCATGATTGTAGGGCCCTCCATCATACTTTTACAGCCCCATGTAGGCAGGTTTCTTGCGCCTCAGATTTGGATTTCCTGCCGACTTTTAGGCAATGTTTGGCCATCAAGTGGCACCTCAGAGATGTTGGCTTGTTACTATAGTGCTTGTTTGGCATTGTCTACATGTATAACAGGATGATGAACACTCCCAGCATGATTGTAGGGCCCTCCATCATACTTTTACAGCCCCATGTAGAGGCAGGTTTCTTGCCTCAGATTTGGATTTCCTGCCGACTTTTAGGCAATGTTTGGCCATCAAGTGGCACCTCAGAGATGTTGGCTTGCTACTATAGTGCTTGTTTGGCATTGTCTACATGTATAACAGGATGATGAACACTCCCAGCATGATTGTAGAGCCCTCCATCATACTTTTACAGGCAGGTTTCTTGCTGCAGGTTTTCTCTTGGTATCTTCATTTCATTAATGACTATTGATCTTCATTTGACACACTCCCATATCTTTGTTGATCCATAAGTATTTACTTCATGTTGATTTACTTTACATAATTGGGGATGTTGAGTTCAGCCCTTCCTTCAATTGGTGGTTGCCATGTAATGGTATCCTTGATCGCCACGTAAGTGAATCTTCATCACTACGATAGATAATAACTCGTTGTTAACGGTTATCTTTTACTACGATAACTATCTACAGCATACCTAGCTAGTTATTATGATGATCAAGAGCATTATTACCATTGCAACATGCGCTGTGCTTGCGTCTGGGTTTTCTTCTATTCAACCTCAGAAGAGTATCACAACAAAAAGTCAATTGCAAGCTGAACAATCTCGTCGTGATATCTTTACCAATACTGCATCAATTGCAGCTGTGGGATTATCAACTCTTATTACGAACCCAAATGATGCAGAAGCATTAAATTTACGTACCGGACCAATTGTTGCTCAATCAGGTACGTGGTATAATATGTAATGCACATGTGATACATATCTTGTGCTCAAAAACATAAGTCACTCAACTATATTCATCATTATTAATATGATACTATCTTGTGCTCAAAAACATAATTAATATACACACACTTCTCATACTCTCTCAGCTGCCAACAAAGCAAATGAGTCATATCAAGGTGTATGGTCTGATCCCATGCATCCGAATGGATATCGTATTATCATGGCAACAAAAGGTAAAGATGGTTCGGCAATGATGGAGATTAGTGATGGTCCTGATGATAAGAATGATATAGGTGTTGTTGAGGCGGAAACATTTAAGAATATTCCCATAGGTATTAAAGGAAACGAGTTTTCGTTTGATTTTGGATTCAGTGAGTAGTGTTTTATGTTACATGTGTTTAAATATATCATATGTTGTTATTAAAGCTCAATACTATATGCATGCATAATCTCAATTATAGAGGGCGGTCCAAAGGGAGTTATTGCAACATTATCAGATGATAAAAAGACATTAACGTTTCCAGATGGAAACAGTTGGGTTAAGAATCAGAAACAGTATGATGGAATCTACAAAGACCCAGCCTTCCCAAATGGATATCGTATTGTTAGAAAGTACAAAGGATCAAACACAATTACAGAAATTAATGATACGGGTAATCCAAAGGATTCTATTTTCGTGAAGGGCAAGCATGCCTCCTTGGCGTCAATCCCAACTTGTGCCATGACATTCTCTGATTATAAAGTGAAAGATAAGAAGAAGGCTACGAATATTGTACAGTATGCTGTTGACAAGCGTGATACCAGTGGAAATGAATACGTAGGACAGCTTAGTTTGGATGATAAGAATTCTGTATTCTTTTATGGTACTATAACTTTCCCAGATGGAGTTGTGTGGACACGAATCTAAGTGAGGTAATGAATTAAATGAGACTGCTAAGTTATATTATTAGATTCGCTTAAAACTAATGATTTAAACTTTACAATGATTTATGCTTTACAATGATTAAAACTTTACAAAACTTTACAATGATTTTCAGTGTCTTGATATACATATGGTTTCAGTTTTATTGTTGTTTTGCACCAGAACACAAACAATTATGCTTGTGTTCATACAACATAATATACTATGATGTTGGACACGCGGCAATGGTATCAACACAACTTACACTGCCATTATTTTTGCAACAAATTGGAAATGGATTGGTACAAGAAGTGATGCTTGAATAACGAGGTTGCGCTTATCGGATTTGGACTTCTTGGACTTGGACTTCTTGAACTTGGACGTCTTCTTCTTATCGTCATCAACCTATGATATCAACGGTAAGGAAATTTTAACATGTTGTGAGAAATAAGTACAAGATAGATGGTATTCATACAAAAAAAAAACATACACTTACCAAATAACGGTCATTATGATGGCCATCACCATCGACATTGCTCAGTCTTCTCCTCTTTGCTGCCTTAGTTGGTGAGCCAGTGGGTGATCCTGTCGGCGCCAATGATGGAGCTCGTGTTGGACCTGTCGAAGGTTGAGCCGATGGTTGAGATGAAGGTTGTGTTGAGGGCTGTGCTTGAACAATTTTCCAGTCTTTGATGAAGACTGGTGGGATACTTGAGCCGCCTTAACTGGGGTACTGATAGAATGGGATACTGTTGAAGGAGGACTATTGGTATGCACATCGTTATTCGGAGTAGGTTTATTGGTAGGAGGACTCTGTTTATCTGTTGCCTGCTTGAACAATTTCCGAGAAGTCGTACCCCAAGTAGTACCCCAAAGCTCAAATAATGATGAAGTAATCTCTGATACCGAGGGAATTAGAGTCTCTTCATTAGTAGAAGATAATGATATGCCACCATCGTTTGTGCTTTTAGTCTTCCTCATACTTGATGAAGTAGAAGTAGTAGCCTTTGATAATAGTTTCAAAATAGATATAGTGAGGGGTAGGGTGGTGAGTAGTTCATATTATGTGTTCACATCTTATGTTCACATCATGTGCTCACATCTTATGTACATATCATAACTTACCTTTTCATATCCAGGTACATCATATTCTTCTTCTCCAAACACCACTTCCTTCTCCACTTCCTTCTTGCAATCGTCAACTCGCTGCACTCTTTAGTAGCGGCATTGATTGCTCCTCCACTCTCTCCATCGTCGTCAACAATACACATCTCATATGTACACTTGTCTTGACCTGCATAACCTGACGTAGGATGATATATACTCAACGCTGACCCATTGTTGTTGTCCATTGTTGCAATATCACATGTTCCATTATCGGCATCGTCGACGACCTTGCTCATCATCATGTTATCATGAAGAAGAGAAGACACATCATTGTTATCAAAGATGTCATCGTAGCCGATAGCTTGGTTACTGGCTTATCGATACACGTTGCAATAGGATAATGGTGATTCTTTGCAATTGGGGAGTTGAGACCTACTGCATCGGCAAAAGGGAGACCTCCGATGCTTGGAGAGTAGTAGGCCAAGGATGAACAGTGCCGTAGTGATGATGGATTGTGTAGTAATCATTTTGCTTTGTGAAATCATTCTTAATCTTTGTCGAAGCGTCTAAGTTATGTATATGTTCTTCTGTCACTGTGTCGATTTGATAGTGAATAGTAGGATGTTATTATGCACAAATGTAGCAAAGCAACATGCAAAGTGGTGGCAAGTTTTCTTTTTATTTTGCAAAGGCACTCGCTCAAATAAGCAGCTGATCCGTATCAAATACTCTTTCATACAGATTTTATACCGTATCAGTACGACTACTAATTCTACTCTAGTAGGTACAATGTCGAAGTTATTTTTGCTTTCTCCTCTCTACCATCCTATATGCTTTGAATGATACGAGATCTTCTTATAGGTAATAATATTGCATCTTTTGTGGTTTTGAGTTTTGAGTTCTGAAATGAAGGCTAGAAAGAAAGCTTCAAGCGATGCACAATCTTCATCATCAAACAACACAAACAATAATATGAATATAGGTGCCTATGATAATGATATCAATGATAAACAATCACGAAATCGTCGACAATATACAACGAAATATCAACTACTATATACTGTATTGCAATATGTACGAAAAGTACTACAAGTATCAACCTCATCGATATGTACTTTTATATCTTTCTTATTGATTTTATCCAGTTTTATATTAACATCAAATGATAATACTGATAACAAACAACAGTCGACAATGATTAGTATTGGTATGGCATACATATTCATTGTCAAACCTATATTATCTACATTGTATATAGTACTATGCAGCAGTGACATAGACGGAGCGTCTCACTCAGCTGAATCTCATAGCAGTGCAACTAATCAATCATCACAAGCACAAACAGCAACAAACTTGATAACAACACGAATTATAGCATTAACATTCCTATTATCAATAATATGTAATCAATTTCCTAAATGGTTAAGTGCATTAGTGGCATGTATTGCAGTGTTTGTGTTTGGTTTAGCATCTCGTCAGTTGTCATCTTCGACATCTCATACTGACACTTCACAGACAGATCAAGCTCAAGCATCAGCCACGGATAATGATAGAGGCAACCATCACAATACAACAACAATGATAAACAGATTACAAAGAGTATATACCAAACTAGGGTTAAAAGAACGTGCAGGAAAGTCCGCGTTTGTTGTGTGTTATGAATTCAGTGTTCAATATGAAGTCTCGATTATTTGGCTACTTCACATGACCTTAATTTACCTTTATTTGATTGCCTTTGCAAACCACATGTACTAACATAAGTTACAATCACCTCCCTTCATCTTCATAAACCATGAAACGCGCATCTTCCAGTATTAGGTGCAATATTCCTTGTAACATCACTTTTAATTGAAAACTTTATCATATGGGTAGTATCCGCGACATATCAACCAGGTATTAATGGTGACTTTGCACCATTACAGGATAATGGACGATTAATATTTGAAAGTATAGCAATGAGAATATATAATGTCAAGGCACCATGGCAGGCACGTCGATATTTACAAAGATTACGAGATGGATTGAATGTTCAGTGGGCATTAGTTAGCTCTCTTGGTAGTTCGTTGGTTTGTTTAGAGTTGCAATTGGGACTAACATCGTCAACTACTACACCGTCACAAAGAAGACAACAACGTACATTGGCAGGTGTAGCCTTCCATGCCTTAACAACACTTGCCTCGGCACGTATCATACGAACAATATCCTTCGCCTTGACAGTATTACCAAGTCAGGTATCAAATTGTTATGCATCACACTTTCCATTGCCCCCTGAAGAGTGGGGTGAGTGGCTAATGGTAGGATTCCTACCCAATACAAGAGGGGGTTGTAATGATTTGATATTATCAGGACATGCTACTGTAACATCAACAATTGCCTGTGCTTTCACGTCGGTGGCGGCTAATACAAAGTTTAGCGTGGCAGTTTGGACATTGGTAGCGTTGGATTATGCTATTGAAAGTTATCAAGGATTGCATTATAGTGTTGATATGTGGCTGGGTTGTATTGTTACCTGTTTGTTGTGGCAATTGACAAAGTCTTGTGAGTTTGGTAGTGGTGTGGTGGTGCAGGAAGAGCAAAGGTCAAAGGGTAAAGAACAGTCACAACAAGCTGCTTCACCAATCGATGCAAAAGTCATCAGTATGTATGCCTTACCTGCAGTTATAGCATTCCTGGTACTCACTGTGGTGCCTGAGGCATACATCAACTATTTCTTAGTCGGTTACTCAGCCTGGGCTGGTGTTATATTGGCACGACAAGGCTTTACCAACTTCTTACAACACGTCTTGTTGTGTGAATTGTGCTTTGGTTTAGGTGCTTATTTATGAGGAAGTCTCATATGTATCTATACAGTAAAGCAAACTAATATGAATTATGAACTAGATATCTATACATTTGGTTGGATTGTCATCATACCATATCACTGCCCTGTCTTTCTAATGATGACTGTACTTCTTCTTCTCCTCG
>Ga0214480_100537_pt1 | contig 18984 bp, 11 predicted proteins | sample M1_20Mar14CPVII9_3_FD_165042 | JGI IMG/M metagenome (GOLD analysis project Ga0214480, IMG submission 165042) | Marine eukaryotic communities from Monterey Bay, California, United States - M1_20Mar14CPVII9sort6BwellE17 | ecosystem: Environmental > Aquatic > Marine > Unclassified | place: USA... | reverse complement strand
ATTGATCAAGCTCTTGCTGGTGAAGAAACAGCCAACTTCGGTGAGTAGATGGGCAGGTGTTTATCATCTTAAATCATCTTCCTATGAAGCAATTGTACCGCCATGAGACTTCAATAGCCTATCTCACCACCCCTCTGCTTCATTCCTATCATACAACGCTTTGAACACCTTTGTTTGAATATACTAATCAATAACTAAATCCTGATAGAGTTTCCAATGATGACCAAAGCTGGCGTTAGATTGAAAGTACTGCTCGATGCAACCACCCGTCGAGACGAACAGGGTAATGTGATGGGTGTCTTATTTATTGAACATCAACCTTCTTCCGATTCGCCTTACTTGTTCAAAATGTATGAAGTTTCATCAGCAAACATTGCTCAATTGAAGACACCACTCAGAATGGTTCCTTCTTCTAATAAGTCATCAAAAGATGTTTATATGTTATGTGAATGTTGCAATGGATTACTTCAAAGGTATGATGATTTTGCTTATTCGGAGGATGAACTCAAGGTTAAGAAGAAGACTCGATATCACTGGAGGAATGTATGGTCCTCTTTTTATTGTAACCTACTTACCGGTCAAGATGAGGTTACTGAGAAGAAGTTTTATGAGGTATACTCTCCAGAGTATCTCTGGCGGTTCATCCCAAAGACTATTCGTAAGTTTTGGATTGATGAAAGAGGTATGTGTACTTTGGGCGATGGTATTTATGCCCATTGCACATTGGATGAACCAGAACCATTTTTTGTGGACCGTACTGAGGAGGTAAATGCATTTCGGAAGTCCATTGCTGAGTATACGATGTATGATTTTCTGAAGGCTTTGGATCCCGACAGACTACCATTGTGTCAACCTTGTAATGAGGAGGGGACGAATGATGATGTTCAACGTCAAACTCCAATGATGATCGCTAATGTCTTGTGTCCATATGGTTGCACTGAATTCGCAACACAGGCCAAGGGTATCAACCCTTCTGCATTCATCCAAGCTCAATTGAGGAAAGTTCAGCTCAATTTACCTTCCGGATATTTCGAAAAGCTGCAGCATTGTGCAGATACTAGTCGTATTGATTATATTAGGGAAGATTTGGAGCCAAAATCTTATGTTCTCATGAACGAAGCTTGGCCAATAATGCCCACTGTGGTTCTGTCGAAAGAAGGTGGGTTGAGAATATGTGCCTGCAGGTATCATGATAAGCCAAGTGTTCAAAAACGATTGCTGTTGCATTTGCCAAAGAAACCACACCACTGCTTGAGCTCCACGCATTCTGATCAGTTAAGCCCGGCAGTGATCAAACCACGAGTATTCACATCAATCAAGAGGGGTAAGCATAATACAATTGGCCCCATGTCAACTATGAGTTCAAGTTTCGGGGGAGTTGATAGTGCAAACGTCTCAACTGAAGGCAGTTTCAACTTTGTGTCTAAAATGTTACATGAAAGTGAGAAGCTCTCCGTGTCTCAACGGCCAGACATTCATAAATTAGCGCACCTCAAGGTCAGGGAAGGTAAAATGACGGAGGAATATCTTTCTCAACTTATGTCTGAAGCAGAGAAAGATTATGGCAATTCACCTTCCACAGAAGAGACACTCTCCTTACTTAAGCGTGGTGCCACTTTTTGTCCTACCAAGAATGCATTGTTGCTTCAGAAGCATTCAAGTGACAACCATAATAGCAAGGTTAATGTTGTATTGTTGCAACGTGATCATTCTGGTGGTGAATTAAAACCAGCTACTGTGCCTATTGACAGATCATGGACCGCATGTATATATAACATGCAACTAGAGGATCCAACACACTATGGCACTCCCATCAAGGCAATTAAGCCATATCGGATGACGAAGAACTGCCCAATGATGCTTTGGTCACTCGTTGGAATTGTTAGCGCTTGCAATGAGTTGCATTATGCTATAGATCAAAAATATGTCCACTCGTATGACAATTGGACTGGTCATATACTTGCTCATATTGATACTCATTACATGAAGCATTCGGACAATAGGGTGCCTAGAAAGACCCCTTTTGTAGGCGGTAAGACCACTCAGTCTCAACTGGTTGAATTGCTTGAGAAATGCTTGCCTAGCAGTATAAAAGATGCAGACGAAGACACTGACGAGAACCATTATCGATTCAATATTGAGTATTTCCAGAACCTTTTCCCTCCCGATCATTTTCCACAAATATCATTTCATGAGACCTTAGAAGAAGTGATGAGTAAGAAAGATATATTATCCAAAGATATAATATTTGTTGTGGGTTCTAAGCAACCTGGTGGTAATGGTAGCTTCACTATTGACAATACGAAGTACGAATGTAGGGTTTTGTTGTCTTTAGACATACCGGGAAGGAAGAACGAGGATGATCCTCGCCAATCTCCCGGAAAATTTACCGGTGAAAGATATGCTAGGTTTGGTGAGTCGTATTGCAACTGGTGGAAACAAGTTCGCCATAGCAAAGCGAAACAGCTGATGACACAGTACGTGAATAATAACATTGACGAAACAGATGCTGATATTCTACCATTTGTCAGTGGCTGTTGTTTTAAATACGTGACTGTATATGTCAAGGTGAAACAAAATGAAACTGAGAAGTATCGTATGGATATGTACAAATCTATGGGCATTCAACAATCCGTACTTTGCAAGTGCACGCAAACAAATCCTCTGTTGTTGTGTGGTGAGATGAAGGAAAGGAAGAGGGAATGCATGATTGACAAGTGTAATAATCTTGAGACTTTAAGATGTGGTACTTTTGGATGCAACACAAGATTATGTAAATCTTGCTTAACGACTATTGAGAAGAAGAAGAAGCTGCCCTTTATTCTCTCTCCTGGTGTTTGTACTATTGCTGACACTGGCGAAAATGACGTGGAAAATGGCAACGATGATAACACTGCAAATGATAATGATACTTTGTCGGAATGTATAGAAAGTGATGAATATGTTTCATCATCATCGGATCGTTCTACTCGAAGTCTTGAATCGGTTAAGAATGAAGACAATAGATCATCATCGGGTTGTTTTGAAGGTGTTGATGTGATGGATGGGCACAATGGAGCTAATGATGATGACGAGTGTGGTTCGTATTGTAGTGAGACAGAAGAAGATGTAGAACAAGAAGATTATATTGCTGAATCATTTAACATTAATGAAGAAATGTATGCCAATGAAGATGAACTGAGAGAAGAGTCATATCATAACGGAGAAGAGTATGATGAATATGAAGAGACAGATCAACAAAATGAAGATGCGATGGAAGGTCATGGTAATATTGACGATGAGTTCAATGATCATAGTATGAATCATCCCAACCCTAAACGAGGCGGTGAAAGTGGAAGCGAATGTGATAATTGTGAGTTATCATCGAATTTACCATCGATTCGTGAGAGGATGGCGTCTACTGTCAACAATATTAAAGGTTCTAATAGCTCTGTTAATGATATGAAGGGTGTTGATGACATGATGGAAGGTATGGTAGCTTGTGCAATGGACAATCCCTATGATCGTCCGTCAAGCGAGTTAGAATTGTCACAGGTGCCATTTACTAATTCTGCAGAGATTGGTTGCAAGGTCGTTGAGCGTAACAAATGGTTTGAAAACAAAGCACTTACAGTCCCAATACACGTTCTCTTCAACCAAGCAGCGGCGTGTTGTCGCAGATTCAATAAGCCAATTCAAGGGTCACAGGTACAGCAGAGCTTTGTTCAAAGAGTTGTCTCTAGTATCCGCGGTATTGCGTTTCCATTGTTGTTCTTCGCGGGTTGCTTGTTCCCTTGTCATTATTATTCATGTGCATCTAATGACAAGAGTTCTATTTTGGGGTCTATGCCTATAAGCTGTTTTCGTTCCAAAGTACACCCAGATGGCTTTGCGTCACAATTGGAAGTTGCTAGGAATCATGCCACACATGCTTCATCGTCTACTGCAAATTGTCACATCTACACAGCCTTTACTTATGACATCCTTGCAAATCAGTCTTCGAACGGCATTGATTCTAGGCTAGTCGCTCGACAAGGTTTTCGGGTAAGCACTTCAACCAAAAGTGGTCTTGAACTTAGGAAAGGTGACGACTCTCAACTACACGAAAGTTTGGACTCAAGGCAAGGTGCAATGAACCTTGCTGCTGCTTCCCAAGAGGTGCCATTTGATTTATTCGTCACTTTTACTTGCGGCCAATCTCGTCATCCGGGCATACGTCATCTGCACGAATGGAAGAATTCTATGAATTGGACGTCTATGATTCCTGGCTACAGGCATTTTACTAATGGTGAGAAAGAGGAGATGCTTAAATCATTTGAAATGGCATATTTGTCTCAGTTGAATCGGGTTTGGCTCGAAGTAAGGAAATATGTCTTGGAGTTCATAACTTATGGCACAGCTTCGTATTTGGAGAGGGAGATTGAAGTTTTCTTTCGTGACGAATATCAAGAAATGAGTGGTAATCTTGCTCATATTCACGGGCTCATGGCATTCACTAAGAAAGACATGGAGAAGGAGGTATTCAAGAAATACCTTTGTGATTTACAGAAGAACTCTATTGTAGATCTTTTACCACCCGAGGACTTTAATACGTATATTAGGAAGGGTTTGGTCAAGGATAAGTACGATTGGAAAACTTGCACTGCAGCTGCCGATGAGGTACTACAACACTTTTGCGATGATAGGTGCAAGATGCGAATCAACGATACCGGAACAGATGCAGATTTCAAGTGTAGAAAGCATCATCCTGAGTTTGACAGCGAGTGTCCTCTAAAAGACGATTTCATTCCTTTTGATTATCAATGGGACCATTCTACCCTTTCTATATTACAGGACATTGGTTTGTACGAGCCCCCCTCGAGTGGTTTTCCTAAGGGGAAGTTCCTTGACAAAGTATTAGATCCGAAGCGACATATGGGTAGAGTAACACCTGGGGCTGGCGGCAATATGTCGCCTGTGATTCCTGAGTGGTTTGTATTGACACGTTCTATGCAAAATGCACAAGTTGTGACTGACACCAACGGTGTTAGTAGGTATGTCGTGAAATACATTATCAAAATGGATCAAGGCAATCGCTGTATAATTTGGGCGGATTCTCACACTGGTGCTGTCATGCGTGCACAGAGCCAATTCTTGCACAACACAAAGATAACCCGCTCAGCAAAGAACGAGCAAAGCGCATTCGAGAAATCTCGCAGCAGGAACAAACCTGTCGGTAGATGCATAGCATTCAACGAGTATCAGCAACAGATACTTGGCATAAACGACTGTTTCACCACTTTTAAGTTTGTTGAGATTTGCACAAGGCCACTTGAGCATAGATCTACAACGAGAATCAAGCTTGATAAGGAAGGAAACTTAATACACCCAAAGGCGGCTGACGTAACATCCTGCGTAAGTGACGTCAGTAATGTGAGAAGGGTTAAGTTTGCAGCAAACCATCCGTCTAGGCTTATGACGAAGAGTCAAGATTTGATACTCAAAGTCGGTCCTGGCTCCGGTGTTTCGTTTGACAAAGTAACATTGTTTTCTATCCGTCCCGTAGAGCTGTTTGAACTTTTCCAGCGTATTGGGGAGTACTACAAATGGTTTTTTATAGAGGATAAGGTCTTGTCTACAGAGCAGATTGAAATGGGTCTGGATGTTGATGTAAAAAAGTGCTGGTGGATTGATGGGCTTGGAAGAAGAGTCTTCATTAGGAAGCGGGCAATCCCCTTTGTTCGTGAGAAACTGGAGAAAGTTACTCGTGAGAGCGTAGGCGATTTCTCCTGGCAGCTTAGGGAGCACTTGCTGCAACACTTGCCAATCGAGAATGGCTCTCGTCAGTCAAGCATTACTAATAGCGACGGCATGCAGTTGGATGCTGGAGATGGTGACGGTGGAGAAGAGACGGAGTCTATTTTCTACCAGCATGACGACGATAGTTCTCTCCCCATACCGGTGTTTTCCAACGTTACTCCATCCAACTCTACTCACTTTTTGATGCATGTGATGCTCATGCTTGGTGATATCAAGACTGAAGTTGATTTGACGGAGAACGCATCTTCCATTAGGGATTGTCTCGTGATGACAAAGCTCATACCAGGTGAGCGTTTGGACGACCATGAAGCACTTTCGAAGTACTCTAATGAACTCCTGAAGAGAATTATAACTGAAGTCTTCCCCTTCCAGCCTATCTCCATGAAGAGAATCGAAGAATATATCATCAAGTGCAAGCGTCTACTAGATAGTGCCATTTGTTCAGACTCTATTCCAATCGACGAATATCCACCATGCCTTGTGACTGAATTACTGAATAGCAAAGACAAGAAGCTATCATCTGCTTGGACAGAGGTATCAAGAAGTCAGCTAGCTTCAATGCTGTCGCAGATGCCAAAGTCGCCCAATATGCCAATAGAAGACGAATTCCTCAGTGCTACTAAAAGTAACCCTCTTGATTTTGATCTCTCGACAGTGATTGTAAAGTCGGACGAGCAAAGTGACGCCTCCTATAAAGAGCAGCAGTGTTCCATCGATTTGGCAGTTTCAGCTATCAACCAATACAGTAAGGAGTGGGGCCCGAAGACTCAAGTTAAGGGCATCTTAACGCACGGAAGTCCAGGATCTGGTAAGAGCTTCGTTTTGCAGGCACAGGGACTCTACGCATTATCGCAAGGTTTGAGGGTCATGTCCACAAGCTTAATGGCATTCAGGAGTCATGCTATTGGGGGCATACACATTCACGTGCTATTTGCCCTAGAGGTGAACAGGAATGCAAATATATTCAGGCAGGCAGAAATAGCACTCGACAAATTGCACAGGAAGTCAAACCTCAAGCTTCTTCATTTCCTACTCACAATGGATGTACTGCTTCTCGATGAGTGTGGTCAACTGTCTGCACAGCAATTCGCCCTGCTTGACATAATACTCAGACACGCGAGGCATAACAACTTGCCGTTTGGAGGGGTTCTCATCTTGGGTACATTTGACCATGCCCAATTGGGAGCCATTGAGGGCCTGCCCTTCCTTCTTTCGAGTCATATTCTGACTGATTTCACTCTTATACGAATGAAGCATTCGGTAAGGGCTCATAGCGATGCTGCACTTCAGGAGATCCAAGACATAACCCGTAAAAGTCCAACTGACTTGTTGGGAAATACTGAGCTCGAGAAGAGGTTCAAGTCGCTAGTAGATCAGCATATCACTTTTGTACCTAGCTGGGATTCAAATCTTATTCCACCAGATGCGGACAGGATGTACTCCAAGAGGAAAAATGCCGTCAAGTCTGCTGAAGAGAACTTAAAGAGCAAGAAGAAGTATCTCGAGAAAGAGAAAATTCCATATATCCTGTGCAGAGCAAAAGACTATATGCGTGTAACATCATCTAACTCGCTGTTGGTAAACGCATCGAAAGACCCAAAAATTGTATCCTATCTGGATCGGAAGGTGAAAGAGCCAAAAGAGCTCTTATTTTATGCTGGCGCATTCTTTGAAATTACCGCAAACGATACAAAGCGAGGCAAATACCAATCATCCCAAATAGTTCGAATGCTGAAAGTTCCTACCGAGGAAGATGTAGAGTCACAACAGGATATAGAAGTAATGAAACCCAAGAACAACAAAGTCAACTACCAGGCGGATTTTGAACAGTCACTGCCTACAGAGGAGGATTTGATAGCTGCAGGTTGGGAGAAGATCAAGATTGGTATACCAGACGAGCGTTTCGTGAGTGTTGATTCTAGACAAGCTTGTAGGAAGCAATACACCATCCGTCACATGGGAAGCTCCACAATCAACAAGCAAATGGGCAATACATTGACAGGCACTGTGGCCATTGAGATGACAACCGAATGCTGCCCCTGGGAGAAGGGACAGATTGTGGTGATGCTTTCTAGATCGCCAATGTCAAGCTTGATTGTTATTGTTGGTCATAAAGAATTTGCAATAAATCGAATGTGGGAAGTTATCTGTAAGAGAACACAATGGACAGATTTAATAGAGTCGATTTTGGACAATCTGTCCATTGAAGGGGACGATGTTCTCGCCACAACGGGGAATGCTTCGGAGAGGGGAGTGGTGAACATGGCAGAGCACTTCCCGTACCGTATAAGTGATTATGAAATGCCTACCTCTAACTCGGGCTACGTATACTTGCTGATCTCAACAGTTGCGCCAGATAGAATGTATGTTGGCCAGTGCAATGAATTAGGGAAGAGGTTGAATGACCACAATAAGTCTGTCGGGTCATTAGGCACTGCACCCACGATTTACAAACCTTACGCCATTGCCGCTTTCTTAACCAATATGTCACACATGGATGAGAAACAACGAATGTCAATAGAAAGCCAATGGAGGAATCTAAATAGTAGAAGTGCACACTCAATTCAAGCAGCAGGTTTGGCTTCAATGATTGATAATGGGAGAACGATTATGAACAAATACAACGACAACGTGCCTCAAGATTGTCAGATTAGATTAGTCGAGTGTTTCCGACTGTGCTAATAGCCACAGCTACTTATCAAGAAGTGATGCTGTATAGTAATTAACGTGTATTAAAGTTAATTTATCAACTCTTTCTCCTCTTATTTGACACATATAATAACAACAATAACAACAACAACTACACTCCCGATCTGCACTTATTCTTTGTACGTCCTAGGTAGACAGCTCACTAACAGTAAACAAACTTGATAATCCTCAACGACAGTACCTCTTCCTTCTTGTGGCTTCGTTGTGCTTTAAAATTTCCGCTTCACGCTGCTTTTCAAGCTGCTTCTTCCTCTTCTTCTCCTTCTTTTCATCCTTCTTTCTCATCTCCTCCTCCTTTGCATCCAGCTCCTCCTGTGCCTTAATAAGTTCATCCACATTCTTGTGCAGTCTTCCGATATCATCATTACAAAATATCTTTTGGGTATCTCCAACAATATGACATTTCCGTAACAATATCGTCCTATCATATTTCGACATGGACTCGTCCTCATTCCCAAGATGCTTTACTATGCGTGAGAAGACAACTGCACACATATCTGTAATAGAAAGATGCATAGTATCCTCTGCCTTATAACCATTCTGTAGCGTTTCGTATTTGTCAGAAGTGATACCTGGCAAAGACCAGTCGGCAACTTCAAACCTAGTCCACTGAATATTGTCATTCACATCAAAATGGTGATATTTTGATGCAAACCTCAACATTTGCTTCCAGTCTTGCACACTACTCATAGATTCGATGTTGTCAGTCGCATACTTAAGTAGATTTTCAAAGCACTTCCTCATTTGCAAATTCTTGGCTCGTTTTTTAATACCTTGCTTGACGAAGTCCGATCTAGCTCGATGCCTATTTGATGAAATAAGCTCCTGCAGAGTTGGTTTATTGGATTGGGCAGATTTTGATATCTTTTTCGTGTTCAATTTAAACACTGTTAATAATGATACTCCGCGATTTAGAGCTAAATGGTAGGAGCCCGAATCGTTCTTTTTCTTTGCTCTAGACGACGGGAATGGTATGTCAGTACCCAATCGCACCAAGTTTGTATTGCATGAGGCTTCGATGATCATATTAGTCAAGTTGATATCGCCCTGTTGACTCTTCAGCAGTAAGAAACCACCATTCTTTAGTACACGAGTGGCAAACTCCATTGCTTCTAGTGCCATTAACAATAACTGACGTTCCGACCATTTCATGTCAACACCAAAGTTATAGTTCTTCTTCTGGAATGATCTACTATCCGTACTGCTATTGAATGCATTATACCCGCCATTCACAATATAATATGGAGGATCAGCAATTGCGATGTCAGCAAAGCCTTTGGGGTATTTTTTTATTAACGAATGCAATTCGGTATATGATAGGATATCATTTTTGTTCGTAGACGATCGTTCACCATGCTTCACATAATCAAAGTTATATACCGTATTAAAACGGTTATCAGTATCATCGTTATGAAAATTACCTTCACCATAATGAAAATCTACCATAACACGTTCTGATTTAGGAGTATTGATATGCTCTAACAACTCTCTTGTAATTTTGCTAATCATTTCTGCATTTGAGTTATATTTTTCGAAGCTTGCATTATTAACAGTTTGATGAAGTAACAGGTTCTGGACATGTTCCTTAGCTAGTTTGTCATATTGTTCTTTGCTGACAAACTTTGTTTCCTTTGCATTATCATCATCCTGACAATTATTAGTTTTAATATCACTACTACTATCATCACCAATACTTAAATTGCCACTAGCAAATCCAGTAATACTATTGCTCTTTCGATTCTCCTCTTCCCTCAGCATGTTTATCTTTTTGTTAATTTCAGTTTGCATACCCTATAATAATAATGCAACAATATCATGAGAAATAGGCAGACACAAACACAAACATACACAACAAAGTAAAGTAAAACTTACGCTATCAAAACGAACAGAAGTTGTACCTGCTAATTGGCCATCACCTACACTACAGATTGCTTTTATTTTAAGCCTCTCGCCAGTACGCCAATTTCTTAGTGTACTTCGATTTACTAATAATATATGCTCATCAGTTACAACGTGTACTGTTTTTTTGTCGTTTTGAATTATCTCATTATTACACTCAATAGCCGCTTTCTTCTGTAACCACGTAAATTTACTAGATATTGTTGGTTTGTTGTGAGATGCATTATCTTCGGTATTTGTTGATGATGCATTATCATTGGTTAAAGCCGCATTGTTAGGTGGCTGTCTTACTATCGGTTCATTGCAAACTGGCTGTACTATCTGTTTCTGTGAGTGAGGAGATTGACTGACAGCCGCCTTACCACTGGAGGAAGCGGGGACACTGTAATAGGCGCGTATGTCATTCATTGACAATTGATGTTGATCATTGAGGTTGTTGTCGTCGTGTGCATTGTCGTTAGTGTAGGTGGTCGATGGTGCACCATCTTAGTTAATATGTCATCATAGATATTGGTTACTGCTCCCGAATATGCAGGCTGCTACTCATTATATGACGATGGATGGTAATGCTGCCGTTTGTCTATACTTTCTACTGTTTACAAAATGTCTACACACATAGAATGTATTGCAATTAGAAAGCAGAAGTATGTATCGTGTGTTGCTACTGTTAGATAGGTAAACTACATAAACCAACCATGGGGGGCTGCCTTTAGTTTATTACACTGCAAGGTTATTATTACCCCTGGGGAAGGTACCTCCTAAGCTATATGCTAAAAATTAGTTGTCCGAGTTGCTGTCCGAGGATTTGCCCAAGGGATAAAAAGAAGATACCTAAAAATACGGTCGATACATAGACAAGCTTAATGAGTACAGGAAGGACCTCCACTCAAAACTGTCAGCGGCTGCCTGTAGAAAATTAGAATTTATCGTCGCTTTTCACGTCATAATACAACAAACAGTGTATCTAATGAGTTGTCTGGACCTATAATTGTTAATATATCCATCAAACAACAATATTTGATTGTATCACAACGGCGGCGGTCATCTAACAAAGCAATTAATTATGAGTTCTTCTGTGGGATCATGTCCGATATGTACCAATAATTACGGCGGCAATGTAGTTCCAACGATTTTGGCATGTTGCAGTGGACATGCATGCTATCGATGTTGTGAAAAAGATCGAGTTGCAAAGATCTCCAAGCCTGCATATTATAATAAGATGATTGAGTGCATGTTCTGCATTAAAAGATTCCATTGTTTCAATGAAACACCATGGATTGTCAATATTCCTTTCATTGGAGTAACTGGTATCGAGGTTGATATGAGTGATGTGAGACAGGCACAAGGATCAATAGAATATATGAGGCAAGAACAAGCAGCGAGAGAAAATATTAGTGGGAGAAATACTGGTATACGGGTCTTAACTGGGCAACTTAGCCAAGAAATAGTCAATGAGGTCAGATTACACTACGGGGGACCGTGGAATGACAGCAATGAACCATACGAAATTACTACAGAAGATAGTGAAAGGGTATTAAGTATGGCTATCTTTTGTGATGAAAAGTATTATAACTACATGTACAACGACTTATTGGATACTGCAATTACATATGCATATTTACTTGAGTTCTGCGATGGTAGATTCAACTTAGATGCTATATCTGCAATAGTAGAAGAAGCTGGAATAAATGTTAAGGAGGAATACTCTAGAGAGAATGACGTCCATTACCAGAGTGAACTGAATGAAGTGTTAACACCAGACATTGAAGAACGATTATCGAGATATGGATATACCAACACTATGAACAACCAGACAAATAACTAATTAAACAAAGGGAGGTGCATGGAGAAAGAGTCGATATCTAAAAGTAAACTAAATGATTTGGATTCTACTAGCCCGTACAAACATTTAAGCATTTACCTTACACTGTCTAATACAAACACAGAAGCCACACATGTCAAAACAATGAACTCCATCATCAAGAACAGGGTCCACAGGGAATCAGTTGGTAGTGCCACTCTTGGATAGCTTAGCCTTCTTTTTGGCTTTATCACCTCCCTTGTTTCCACCGTCAATTTTCCCATCACTGCCCTCTTTCTTGCCATCTTGATCATCGCCTCCTTTCTTGTCGTCAGGCTTGTCGTCGGGCTTGAGGTTAATAGTATCGAAGCTCAAGGGATCAATGGTTGGTGATCCGTTGATTTTGATGGAAGAGGCATGGTGATAGAGGTCAGTGCTGCTAATCTTGGGAGCACCTTCACCTTCCGCACGTGCAGCACCCTCATCGGGAACAAATCCCCGACGGCACCACCCAGTTAAGTTCCAACCACTGCAATTATTAACAGCATCAATGTTTTCTTGGACACTCTTCTTGAGTTTCTTCTTGAACGACCGTTCGCCCTTGATCAATGTTGCTGTGATACTTGGAGGCACATCTCCCAAAAGCAGCTTGGTAAATCTTTGTGAGGTGTAGTTGGAAACTCCGATGCTGTCTTCTGTGTCCAGGCCAGGATTCATGATGATTTCTAGGTGTAGCTTGAGCGTCATTTTTGACAATCTTGAGGTGTTGCGAATACAAGCGCAGTAGTCAGAGATTTTTCCCTCTGATGCACAAGAGATCGAGGAAAGTTCTCTCCATTAGAAAATTTCATATAATAAACTAAACAAAAGAAAACACAGTGCTATCAATCGAATGGCTTACCCTTATATAGTTCCAACCCATCACAGAGATTGCCACTGCAGTTACTATCAATTACATCAAAGTGCTTCATACGTAAAAGAACTTTAGGGTAATGATATGCTTGGGTTTTGCTACCCGCCAAGTTCTTGTTTAAAGCAACCTCAGCCAATAAGTTACTATAACACAAGGGGTCAACAACACGGAGACCAGTTGTCGTATCAACTAACGGCATATCGCCCATCCAGTTTTCAATGACTTGAGGATTGTCAATAGAACAAATAGTTCCAGGAAGGAATGTATTTTGGTCACGTGTCTGTAGCAAAGCAAGAAAGAACTCAGCATTCAGCTGATTGAAAAGCAATACAACAATGCACAGTTCAAATTATAATCTCACCTCCAAGTGTGCATCGAAGACATTAGGATTTCTAACTCTGCTCATCAAAATATAGCCGATGTTAGTTCCAATCTTACTTGACAAGCAACGAATCATGATGCCTCGATCGTAGGAGTAATTCTCTCTTGGTTTTTCCTTCCTCTTTGTATAAAGAGTCACGCCGGTATGTTTGCACCTATTGTACTTTAAGATTTGAACAACGAGGACGGCGTCAAGCAAATTCTTCCCTTCTGGTACTAGGTTTTGCTCGAGCTCAGCTAAGCTAATAGCAAACTCATCTTCGTCGTGAGCCTCTTGGCCGTCGATGTAAAAAATGTTGTTGAGGGAGACCATATTATATTTGGAAGGATGTATGTTGTAAGGTAATGGTGATGGCTTGGATGGTATATATTTGGAAGTATGTATGTTGTAAGGTAATGGTGATGGCTTGGATGTGATTTTTGAGATGAGGCAAACTCGGTCCACAAGAGCAGCCACCAGCAAATGCAATTGACCTTGAATGACGGTCATTCATCATTTTCATCACGAACCAGCCATTGTACATTAAACTCGCCCCGATGATTGCAAATCAATCTAATCGGTTTCCATGGTCAGCTTATAATTTATACACGACGGTCATTAAATAGGCCGGATAGAATAAAATGAAAGGCGGAGGAGATAATCGTATCATTAGTCATTAGTCTGCTTGTGTTTGGAGCCGCCTCTTCGTTATGCTAATCGTCTTAATGGCTGTTTAACTTCCCATCATCATAATGCTCAGTCTTTCTTCTGAGTTGTCGAAATTGTTGGAATTTTTGGCAATTTTTGGCGATCAAACAAAGAGGAAGAAAGGCTGATCAACAAGCTCGGCCAGGTATTCGATGATGTTACAATGATTGTTTATAATTCCATATCTATCATTCAATATTATATATATACATTTATTTAATATATACATTTTACTTGCAAACGATTCATCTTTACTTGCAATCAATTTGACGATGGACGAGGATAAAAAGAAGAGGATTATAAAGGATGATGGCATTGCCACCAACGAGAAGATAGCAGCTGAGTCGATTGATCATGGATTGAATGATCATGGATTGAATCAACAGAATACTAATGATGTTGTCTCTCACTCTAAGAACCCGACTAGCGAGGATCCTTATTCACCTAAACTGTATAAAATCGTCTTGCTCTCGTCGGACACACCAATCGATGAAGACGCAATCATCGCTGAGGGATACACAACCAACCTCAATGAGCCAGAGTATGTAGGAGTAATGAAATTTCCTACCAAGGAAGATGTAGAGGCTGACCAGGATCTAGAAGCAGAGGAGGATTTGTCATGCCCCAGGAAAAGAAAGAGGAGTTAGATATGAGATGCTTGAAGAGAAGAATTGAAGAAGAAGTAGGAGTTTAGGCTTCCACATGGTGAATTAACAGTCGTATATGAGTCAAGTTTCGCGAATGGTAGTGTTTGAGGGATTTATTTGAATGTAGTGGCCTAAACCTAATGTGTATTGCCAAATATGATTCAGATTCACTCATAAATGAACACATAGCTTAATATATTTATTGCAAAGTACAAGTAATAACTCGATCAATTAATATACAAACACTTGTTGATTAACGTACACTCAAGACACATCACATGTTCACTTCTTTGTTTTGTTCTTCATCACAATTCCTTTTTCACTATCGCTTAGTCCTAAAGCACGAGCACTTATTTCCCAGTAAAGTTTGTCACCCCGTATGCCAGTCCATCCTTCAGAAAGAGCTTCCTTTAATTGTCTCTTGATTTTTCGAGGGATGTACGCACAATGACTAGGCAGAAGAATATAAATAGTATATTTGTTATTGAATTGCTTGACAAAGCAGATACGAATCAGGATGCGTTAACACTCACTCACCTAATGTGTTTCTTCTGGAACCTCCCAATGCCACGATATATGCTTTCTATTGACCTAGGGTATACTGCTGCATATGCAGACTTCTCATCTTGATCCTTGCACCAAATGCAACGAAAGCAAACGGTGCCCTTTACTTTATGGCCACCTTTTACAATGTCCTCATCAATAACATGCCCTTCCAAGATATCACGCCTAATGAGAGTGTGCAATGGGTTGATACGATCACCATCTGTTATAGAGTAGAGACAAAAGTCCCCCTTTTTAACTTTGGACTTGACGATAGATCGACGTGATCTGATCCTTTGAATGAGAGATGTATTACCACCTGAAGTTTGCTTACTTATTTTTGTATCATGCTTATGTTTGGGTTGAATATCCGACTCTTCGGAGGTTGATTTACTAGGAGGCTTTTTCCGGCGGGTCTTTACTGACGAGGCAATGCTTTTGTTTATAGAAACGTGGTTAACATCATCAATTGCTGTGTCGGAGGATGAACTATCGCAACCAAAATCAAATTGATCGGCAGCATTTCCATCACTCTTATCAATTAAAGCGTCGGCTAACAACTGTTCATCATCATCATTAATCGATATATCATTGTTCTGGAATAATAATCCATGATCACTAACCTGATGACTACACATGGGATGCACCTTCTGAAGAACGGGAGCTGTACTATTATGTATTCTATCGGGTCCAACCTTATTGTTCAATACAGCTTCTCTCGATTGCAATTGAGCTGGCTCTTGAGCTGGCTCTTGAGCTGACGCGCCTTTCAATAATATATCCAGTTTCCTTTCTACACTAACTAACTTCTTTTCTAAGTTCCTATTTTGCTGATGCAATTGTGTGAACTGTGATTCCAACCAGCCTGGCTGATTCATACTGTTTTGTGGATCGAAGAATAGAGCGGATGGAGATGCAGGCGAGGGTGTTCGATTAACAGTAGCAGTGTCCCCTATCTTACTCCTACCTGTATGACTGCTATCGGTATGATCTGGAAACCACACGCCGAGTGGAGATGCTAATCGACGGCTAGACATGGAACAATCATGAAGTAGTTTATAATACCATCAATATGGATTCCAATATTACGGGGAGAAGTTGAGAGAACGATTGCTGCTGCTATGGTCATGGTAGGTCATGCTAATACCGCAAAAAGATCTCAAAATCTTTAGTGACTAAAGTTCAAGTAGTCACTTTGCCATCAACCATCATCAAATTGACTAGCGGGCAACCTTACTATGACAATATACGATGATGGGCAAAGGGTTTATGATGTGCTCCGATCGCCTTACTTATTGCAGCTTATTATATTTTCTGCTTTTCTCCTTTTCAATTGCAATAAAGTAGATATCATCACCAAACGATGGGTAAGAAGAGCAAGAGGAGAAACTGCAAGCCTAAGATGAGGAAAGGTATTGATGACGACAATGCGGCTTCAGATGCAGCGGCGGGTGTAGAAGAAATGATGCTTGCACCCACACAGCCAAACGTCCCATCTGCAGCAGCTACGGCGAAACCACACTCACATCTGAACACTGCCATGAAGACGTTGGAAGATATGGACCGTTCTAATAAATTGCACCGTCTAAAACAACATGACATCGCTAATTTTTTCACGAACGATGAGCTTGAACGGTATTTAGAGATGAATGACAAGTCAGTTGAGAACACTCTTCTTGCGCTCAAGAAGACTACGGAACTCTCTATCATGGGTTGAGTCGAGATACAGGAGGAGAGGAGCACCATGTACATACCTGTTTGGATGTGTTGAACGTTGCTGTTTGGATGTGATGAACGTTGAAGCCCTAAATGATAATAACTGGACTACACTAATAAGTCCAAAAGTACCTAATCCTAAATGAAAATACAGATAAGACTTGTATTCTTATATATACTACCACGACGACACAATTCAAACTACCAGCCATCTCTAAATACAAGTTGAGGTGACCATTCGATTCAGTTTATTCATTTCTGTTTCCACAAGGTAAGAACCATGCTGGTTGCAGCTATCTTTAATTGTGGGGTACTAGTACCTAATAGCAAACTTGTGAGTATGTTTTGTAGATGACAGCGGCGTTGAAGGATTGCAACTGTTATACATGGCAGCAGCAAGTTCTTTGTTGTTGTATTTAATAATTTCTAACAATCAAACAAGAACAATGAATCAAATACCACAATAGATCTTCTCTAGAGGTATAGATATGTGTATGCATGTCCCTTTAGTAGGTAATATTACAATTGTAAAGACAATCTTCTGATGGCAGGTAAATCGCCATTCTTCGCGAATCGACAATTATCGACGTACCCCTCACTCCTCCTTTCTGTACTATTGACTTCTTTGTACGGGTAACATGGTCATTATGGTCAATTAATGGAGGTCAATGGTCACCCACAAATACGGCGACAAGATTGAGCAGATATCAGAGCAATTGCTATATATGGTTAGTGAACAAATTGATTGTAACAACAACATTGAGAAGAATGACTCTTTCTATTAGAATGACTGCTAAGTGCAGACATATTAAAACAACCATCAAATACCTAGCCAGTACATACAATTACAGAATCAACAACACGCAGAATTATTGCAACAAAGTATTAAATCCAATAATAAAAACAACCATCAAATACCGAGCCAGTACATACAATTACAGAATCAACAACACGCGATATTATTGCAACAAAATATTAAATCCAATAATAATAAATAATAACAAGCAGCTACTCCATTATGATTCTTCCTTCATTTCCAGACGAAGTATGGGAGAGAATCGGCTCCTTTTTGTGCCCAAAAACTATACTTAATGTCGGTATTGCTTTTCCACAACGGTTTAATAATGATACGGGCATATCATCTTCCAGTATAGGATTAGTCCTTGGCAACGTCCCTCCGAGCTCGACGATAAGGCGGAAGATTAGAGAGAATGTTATAGCATGTGAAGAAAATCACCCTTTGCTACCCGTATCCGATACGGAGATAGATCGTAGCACACTTGATGCTTTGATGATGGCATCTTATATTACAGAATTGGAAAAGATTACATTGTCTCAACAGCTCAATAACAAGAGGAAAGCGAAAGCAGAGACTGGGCCAGCAACAACGGTGGAGTCGGACAACATGTTGGTACTTCCACCAAATCAAACGAATCCACCACTCATATTCCACATGTTATCGAAGAACTTGGCTATTAACCTGGAAAAAGTGTTGCTTAACAACTTACTGCCACCAACCAATTTATACGAACATCTCGTACAGCCATCGTCATCGAGTGATGATATTCTAAAATCGTTCCAACGTCTATGTCGATCTGCACCTTTGAACTCTGTTGTTGTTAGCGGTGGTGCAATGGTGAAGACAGTCCTAGGAGGAGCACCACATTGGTCCGGAGATGTTGATATATTTTGCTCATCGTCAAGTGCTCCTCTAGTAAGGAAATGGTTAGTGAAAGATCTGTCCAAAATACTAGTCGGCGTGAAAACTAAGTACACGCAACGTTATAGTATCAACAATGTCGATATGTTCATCAACCATGTCGAGATGTACTCTCCCACCCCTCGTGATGGAAGACATTTGAATTTGAGCTATAATTTTAGCTACGAGATGGCACTAAATAATAAGACT
>Ga0214480_100536_pt1 | contig 18986 bp, 19 predicted proteins | sample M1_20Mar14CPVII9_3_FD_165042 | JGI IMG/M metagenome (GOLD analysis project Ga0214480, IMG submission 165042) | Marine eukaryotic communities from Monterey Bay, California, United States - M1_20Mar14CPVII9sort6BwellE17 | ecosystem: Environmental > Aquatic > Marine > Unclassified | place: USA... | reverse complement strand
CAAGTTGTATGTGGGTCATCATCAAGATCGTGGACATATCTAAATATATTGCTTGCTACTCAATGCTATTAGTTCAAACAGAAGAATACTCATATACTTTGATAGTTTATGATGTGCACAAACAGTTGAGACCCTGCACTCCCTCTATTGATGTCGCCACTCAAACTAATCCTTTCTATTCTTTTCTAATCACATTTACCAGCCAGTTGATATATAGTCAATCCGCATTAAGTAGCAGGATTCTCTTCCGCGGCAGTCTCAGCAGCCTGCTCTGCCTTCTTGGCGGCAACAATCTTATCATCTTCGACCTTTCGTTTCAAAACCTCACCCATCAATGTCTTTGCCTCATCATTCCTGCCCACCTTCTTCAAGGCAAATGATCGTGCACGCATGGCACTTAATACCATCGTCCTACCATCCTGATCACTCCCCCCTTCTTCGTTTACATGATCATTACCCAATTTCTCAGCAATCGTATACTGTTCATTTGCCTTATCATAATCACCCTCACGTGCATATGTGTTACCAATATTGACATATACAGAGTGACGTTCCCAATCTACACGTGCACAACGAGGTTCATCCTTAAGAATGGGGAATACCTCCTCATATGTAGCACGTGCTTCTGCTTCCTTACCAAGGGCGGCAAGGGCATTACCACGTTGGAGGAGGGCCGAACGCATACATAATTGGGAGACACGGATGGGAAGTAGCTTTAATGTTGTTGGGTTGGCTAGACCGGGAGAGGTGGCATTCTTTTCGTATTTGGGGTCAAGGACTGGATTGTCCTCAGCCTGGTGGGTGTATTTTGAGCCAATGGTATCATATGAAAAAGGTATATAATATATCAGCATCAAAACTACAACAAAATAACATCTCAGACCTCGAAACAGACCCAAACAAAAGGTTTGTCCAAACAACAACACCATTACTAAACACAACGACGACAAATTACAAAACACAAATACTTACCTCCAATTGAACCTCATCATTATCCCAAAATCCAGATCCTGCAATCTCAATAGCCTTATCAGCACATCGTAATGCCTCCTCCGCACCCTCTTTCCCAGCCTGTGTTAACTTCCTCTTACACAATTCACTCAAACTCAAACTAGCACACGCTGGTTCTCTCAATAATAAACTCAACCGTAATGCCGCACGTGCCTGTGCCAACCTATCCGATCGATGTTTCATAATACTTTCATCCTCATCGGCGGGATCGTGTTCGACATACACCTCACTAGGTCCCTTGTCTTCACAATCATCATCTTCACTGAATAATAATTGTGCTAGTGATACCTTCTGTTCACGTCTAGTCATTTTAGCCATTGGTCCGCGTGTGGCACGGGGTAATAGGTCAGCCTTAAGAGCTGTGAAGTATTCATTCTCACCACGTTTACGACGTTGGACTGAATCTTCTAAGTCAATTAATAATGATAAATCGGCAACTCCACCATCATCATATCCTTCTTCTCCTAGGACTTTAAATCCCTCACCGGGTAGGGCTGGTTTGTCTAGAGGTTTGGCTGATCCAACCTATATAATATTAATTTAATTTGCAATTATGATTGTTTGTTGTGTTTTTGTGTGATGTTGGATAGGTACCCCACGAGTGCATATCATGTAAGCAAAATTAGGTTTATTAGTATAGGGAACAAAATGGAATTGCAACAATACCCAACAGTTTGCAAATAGAATACAATACAACATCAACCCATCAATAATAATACTTGAAGAAGAAAAACATCAACTAGAAACGTATCTACATACCTCATCTTCAGGTCTGGGCGGCGGTGGTGGTAACGTAGATTTATCAATCTTACGATCCTGTGCCTTCTTCTTACCAGCGTTTGACTTGGCCTTCTTTCCCATGGTTATATTATTGCAAGTAGTAGTAGTAGTAGTAACGGCTTTTGATGCCTCCTCAATCGTCAGTGTGATTTTGTGCGGCAAAACAAATCCTGAGCCTCCATGTGGAAGCCCAACTTGCATACTCGATTCTTCTAAATATTGGGTAGACAACCGACACCTGTAGAAATGTTCGAGATGTTCAATTTGCTTTGCATTTGGCATGGACTTCTATAGAGATATCAAAGCTTTACTTTATGCTACATACTCTATCATAATCTAAAGTGGTTGCATAGTTATATATTCTCCCAAAGAAGGGCGGTGATAAGATATGGAACCAGGAGATACGATACTGATACAAGGAGTTAGCCAGGGGTGTGTTTTAACACAGCTTGAGCCTTGGCTATTCGGTTTTTCCTCCAGTCTTCATATGATAGAACCTCACCAGATGGTATTTCAAGTAACGTGTCAGGCTCCAAACCGACAAATAGTGCCAAACAAGTTCGAGCGACATCATCTGCCAATGTATTGCTAATCGGACAAGGCATCACTTGATGTAATGTTGATCGAAGAGATCCGCCACTTAGATCGGACAGGCAGTCACCAACATTAACAACAAAGATTGGATCATTATCAAGTATTGACAAGTCAACATCTACCCAGTCAACATTCTCAGTGTTTGTACTACTGGTATCTTCTCTGGCTGCACGTTGAAGTTTGGCACATTTGCCATGATCAAAATGAAGGACTGTTATCACTCCGACATCGGTATGTGCACTTACAAGGGGCCTCATATAACCTTTACTACCTTTCTTATGCCTACTACCCGGTTGGTATCCTAGTAATGTAAGTATTGATGTATGATTCTTCTTCTTTTCTTCATTATCAGTTGAGTTGGTTGATTCTGATAAGACTTGGATAGACTTTGAGCAGTTATAATCTTTGATACCATCACAGATCGCTTTTAGTATACAATTGGCAGCATAACAGGTTTGTTCAAAGTACTCTTCAATCGAGTGCTTGAACTGTGATGAATGTTCAGTATCCCAAATTTCTTCACTTGGAAAAGCATTAGGTTGATGTAATGGTGATGATGAATCATATTCATTCGACTCTGGACCAATACGAAACTTCTTCACCAAGTCATTTGGACCTTGTTGACCGATAAGTGATGCAAAGTTTTCTGTTGAGATTGGAGAATATCCACGTCGAGCCCTGTCTTTTGTGAGACATGATCTCCGTACTGACTCATCAGCCTCGTGTAGAAATGACTTGGCAGCTCGTAATGCATCACTAACTACACTTCGGGATATGCCAGTTCCCTTGACTACGGCGAAACCATCTTTTCGAAGAGTCTTGTTAAGTTTTGTATAACATTCTCGTTTTCTATCCTCTATTGTTGTATCGTTGTTGTCCTTTGATGTTTCCATACTATTGCAATACATTGAAATGTCAATGGCACTTTCTCTTATCTCTTCGCTCTTCCTCTGTAAATCATTAGCCTCTGTAGACGGAGCAAATGGAAACTGTCTCTCGTCATCAGATAACATTTGCATCTTCTTCTCGTCTATAGGTAACCGATGCCACAGCATTTTCTTACATTTATGAAGTTTAAGAGTACCATCATACAATTGATATAGCTCGGTTCCCATCGTTATTTCATGTAATGCCTCAATACTTGTATCTGGTACCTCATTAAAAAAGTACTTGTCATACAGTTCATTTTTAATAAAGAAAGCGTTGAATAATGTAGTCTCAATCAATGTATATCCTGAGTTGTTGCAAAGCTCTACCATTGCTGAAAGAGAAGAACCGTGTCGGATATTATCATCTCTTGGTTGTATATAAATGAGATCTATTGGCATTGTTGGATTGAACTCGATACATATACATTTGGGTCTATACCCGCCCTCCAATACATTAACTAATAACCAATAGTCTATGCCATCAACATCAATCGACAAGAAATCGAAATCATACGGTAGATATTGTGCATCTCTTTTCAATATTGATAATAATGATTGAGACGATGTAGGTTGACAAGACACTTCTGTGTTTATGCATATATTTCCCAATGGATCATGTAGTATCTTCAATTCCGAGTATCGTGATGGATCTGCTTCTATAAGTACACCATTCCATTTGGTTGTTGTTTCTGTGCTATTTGACTTGTTGTTATGTTCATCTTCTACCAATAATGAGTATGTATTCGAGAGGTGTTTCCCGTCCCATGATCTAGTCCAGTTGAAAAAGAAGGTAGCAATAAGTGAGAAGTCATCTATACTTCAGCTCTCTTCAGCTACTATGCTTTGAATACTTACCCTACATCAACACACCAACGTTGTTGAGATGAAGGTAGAATATCAAATATCTTTGCAATGATACCATCTTCACCATTTTGTGAAGTATTGTCACGAGCGTACTGAATTAACCCATCACGACGTCTAAGACTGCGACAGTTCTTCCGACGACGGATAGTAGCAGATGATGGATTAGTTGCCATTGCCAATTCGAGGAAGTAATAGGGTGATAGATGGTATCCTTTTTTTTTGACAAATTTCATTGTGCCCCTCTCGTCTCCTCTTCCTTGTACTATGCTCTTATAATGCCATCATGTGAAAAGTTATACACTTACGGCACCTCCTCATGGGGTGGATGCATGAGCTTCTTATTAGGATCGGCAGGTGTCATCTTGATTGCTTTGCAAAAGGATACCAAGAACGATTCTACTCGAAGAGAACTCCTCCTCCTCTGTTGATGTTGACTTTCTTCTTTCATAAACAAAGAGAGTGAGGGCGATATTATACAACAAGAGAGTGAGGAAGATATCATACAAGAATAACAGGCAGACATGAGAGTTTCCGATTTAATACTATGCGTAGTACTTCTGAGTATTACGCCATCAGGATCAAGCGGGTGGTACCTTCAACCAACAGCAACAACAACAACATACAGAAAAGCAATAACAGATGAAGATATGGAAGCAGCTGTCATTGATGCACATGATTTGAGTGATCCTGGAATCGAAGCTGCATCTATGGAAGCAGCTGTAGTCTTGGCGGCAGATTTGGCTGAGGAACAAATGAAGAAACATGATGAACAGAAAAGAATGTCTCTTTCTACTTTAATAACATGAAGTCAATGTTCCAAACATTTAGCCGTCGACATTTGTATAATGACTTGGCCAAACTTAAAGATGCAGAGGCAAAGTTTGCAACAGATTTGTCTAATGTTGCTGCTGTTGAGCATGTGGAAGAAGAGGAGCTGCAAGAGGAGAACGAGAGAGGTGAATATGGGGAGAAAGGAGATGATACCGTTTATGCAAAGAATAATGATGAGACTATACTCCGTGCTATATCGGTAGAAGATCATTATAAATCAATGGACAGGGATATCAAGACTATCGAGCGTCTAATTAAGGAGGCAGATCAAGCCGATCGCTCAGAGGTAAGTTCTTTCTCTTGTTTGTATCCTGTGTGGAATATAAACATATACCTTATAGATATCGTTCCCTCTACTCTAGGGTCACTCCTTGGAAAGGACTTTCAATGATGAGGATGCCTCAGACCTGGCACTGATGATGCTTGAAAAGAGTGTACTTGCTGCAACTGATAAACTTGAGCTCTGCCAAATCAAGGCCGCGGAGACTGAGTATGTGGTGAAGGAGGCCCTTGAGGCCAAATATACCGCTAAGGCATTATCGGAAAGCATTGAAAGGGAGCGACGTGCAGCCGAGATGAGGTATCTTAGCACAGAACACTATGAAGATGATGTAGACGTAATGGAAAGGGTACGAGACGCATCAGTAATGCATGCAAATAATGATCTTCTTGAACAAGCTCTTCAGCAAGAGCAAGATGCAGAAGTGAAACTAGAACAAGCAATAGAAAGTGATATACTTGCCAAGAAGGAGTTGGAACAAATGATTGAGAACAAGTCGATATTAAAGCAAGAATTTCATGACTTGGAAAAGATTATACATGATCATACCTTTGCCATGATGAGGGAGGAAGCTTCCAAGAATTCCCCCAAGAAGGAAGAGCACAATCATTATAATTGGTGGCATAAAAGGTGGTGAATAGGTTTGGATAAAGGTAGAGAATAAACATAGAATATAAAAGAAAATGTTTGTCAAAAGTAACATGGGCATGGGTATCTTTATTCGTATATACATATCGTCTACAATTTATCAAATCCCCCCTCTGGCAAACACATCATCATTAATTACACCCATATAACACTTTTAATAAATATATATCATTCATATAAACTATTCTTCGGATAGCATAAATTCTCCTTTCCCCCCTAGAAGAAGGAGAATGGATTATGCCCTTGTTGTGACTTCCTTAAAGCTTCCTTTGTTTTATTATTGTTATCTTTTGATGATCCTGTACTACTCAAAGTTGCAGCGCTAGTGAAACTACTAAATACAGCATTACTCATCCGTCGTGCTGGTGATCCACCACCTTGTGATGCCGGGGTTGAATCTAACTCTTTCGGAACTGACGAAGTTTGACGACGCAAACCACCACCATCTCCCGATGATAATGATTCTGCTGATTCTTTTTTAGTATGTGGTTTGTTATTACCAAGTAAATGTCTACCCGAATTTTGACCACCGAACACTACCTGTCTAACAAAGAATAACTTTGAGAATTTATCACGTGCTCGTTGTCCATTACATCCACTATTGCTACTGCCAATTCCTTCTTCGGTGGTGGATTGACGACAATCCGCATCACGATCACTGTAATCTGCCTCGTCGTCTTGCACTTGTACTTGTTGATCCATTGTGTATTGTATATTGTATTGTTGAATTTCAATTACTGCAACCTATTAAACCTCTTATTACTTCCAACTGCAAATAGGCCTACTATGCCTGCTACTTCAAGTTGAGTGTGAATTATTTTTGTTCTCAGACCGGTACAATGACTTTCATATGTCACATATTTTACAAGACATCTACTATTGCTAGTGTATGTGCATTATAGATATCGACGTCATATTATGATCTAATCTGCTTATATCTTTGTGATCTTTATGAAAATTATTGGCTCATAAGTTTTGTCATTCACGTCATTCATATGAGACCATGTTTTGATGAGTAAAGCCACACACCAATTGTGACCAAAGCACCAATGACTCCAAAGCAAAGAAAAACATACTCAAAACCTCCAAAGTACTGAGCAATCATACCCCCAAACATTGCTGTAACGAGTTGCCCCATTGGAAGAGTATTATTAACCATTGCAACGATACGTGCTCTATTTTTGATTGGGTCTGAAGCAATATCAGCAGCAACGAGCAATCCATTGGTTGCATGTACAGCATAGTTTATCCCAGTTAGTCCACATAAGAGTCTCGGGTCAATCCAAGTAGTACAAGATAGAGTCATTAAAAGATGGAAGAATAGCTCGGAACTAAACCATACCGTTGATACACCATAATACGAATTAACACAAGGCAGTATCCCTGCTGTGATCATTCCAACTATGCCCTGCAATGCCAAGTCAAGACACCCGACTTGCTCTCCACGCCATGCAGTCCAAAAGAAGGACATGGAACAAATACCAGTCCATCCTAATAGATATGGAAAGTTGATCGTTTGTTAGATGGTAAGATCTGTTGAAAGTTTGGAGATAGATTTCACATACCTAATGCCTGGACAAGACACACCAGCACTGAAGCATCTACGAACAGAACGTGGCTCGGGCTTGGTCTCCCCTCTTGGTTAGAAGACGAATCACTACTTGGATGCGTCTTTGTCTGTCTCATTTGCATTTGATTCTCATCATTACCCAAGTTATTATTTGTTGTTGAAATTATATCATATGTTGCACCTCGATCGTCTACAAATAAAACTACCGATATCATTGATATCAACAAGTATACAGCACTTAATACAAAGCATGCATTAAAGTGAGCATCATTAATGAATAAACCAAACAAACCCGAAGTTGTTAGAGTTGATGAACCAATCAAAAGAGCTATTAATCTACCACCCAATTGAAAAGCAGTAAATAATGCATTTCCCTCATTCGAATGACCATGTGGAACTGTTAAATCATCTAACAGGGCACGGCCGGGTATCAGCAGACAATCGAAGCAAATATCTGCAAGGCCAAAGCCTACAAACGACATTATTATCGATGTGGTAGATAGTGTATCATCATTATCATCTTCTTCTTCTCTTTCTGTATTATGTAATTGTGTATGTAATATTCTGCCCAAAGTTCTAGCTGACAGTAGAGTTATTATCCCAACTATGGCGATGATCGAAAGAGCGACGACTAATGGTATTCTTTGATTATATTTGTCTGACCAAGATCCAAGACGAGGCTGAACACATAGTCCCAGTATCTATAATAGTTGATTTATTCAATAGCAAATCGTCGTTTCATAAAGAAAGTAATATACACATGTACAAAACAGATGTGTAAGAAATGCAACATGATACACATCATATGTACAGTATAATGATTCTCACCGGATTAGAAAGATATATTGTTGATACTACCCATGTAGGCACTTGATGTTTAGTTAAGTATGGTACTAGTACAGCCTCCCCTGATCGAGCAAATTACAAAGAGAGAAATGATAACATCTCTTGATGCAAAATTCATGCAGTAGTTTTAGATAGCTGTTGTAATGGGTGTTAGTACTCTTATAAACCTGGTTAGACACAACAAAATTGGGGTAGATGATGGCCATTAGATTAGGAGTAGTATATTAAATATGGGGCCATCAAGTTCACACTCATCACTCATCACACTCTCATCACTCTCAACTCTTAACTCTTACGGGATTTTTACGGTGTTTGTGGCAGGAATTTAAAAAAGGAAAAGAGGGAAAAGAAGAGAAAAGGGGGAAGAGAGGAGAAGGAAGGGAAGGAAGAAGAGAGAAGAGGAGAAGGGGGAGAGGATTGGGTAATATAAACATCTAGTTGCAATCTTCTTTTAGCTGGTGGTGGGCTGGTGGCGATAGTCTAATCTGCTTAATATCTGGATAGAGAAGATCTACATCTATTCGAACAGGGTCTAAATACATAATTAATACCTTTATGTTCATAGTCTATGCCCGGTTCATCTGCAGCTTCTGGTGTAAAAGGCGGCAGCAAAGCAAGGGTATCCTCAGTCTAATATGCATATAGTGTGCTGGATAGATTTGTGGTTCATACACATATGCAATCTTCCTTTCAAATATATTCTGATTTGTTTGTCGCTCCAAAGAATCTAAATCATCCCGATATCTTTATACTAAATCTTTGAATCTGTATTGTCAGTACCATCCAATAATATCTAATCCATCTTCTTCAAGCGATGCATATCGTTTCAAGTACTACGGTATATACCCCGTTTCGATATGATTGTTGCTATCATATCACAGATGATTTAATTGTTTTAGTATTCCCTTTTCCTCGTTTGATACCATGTGCAATACTAGACGACGACGTGTATACGCAGTGATTTATCAATGCATTATTACACCCAAACACTTGATAAGCAAACTTTAAATACACCTAGCTCCTCAAACCGCTGATGTATGTTACTTGTATTAATTGTAAACTTTCATTATTATTTGCTGATGTTGTCAACGGGGTATTATCATAGTAAAGGTCGTGTGGGTAGTAGAATAATCGGGAGATGAATCGGTAGACATGATATATTATTATGGTTTCATATCATCGCGTGCCGGCCCATTATCGACCCCAAATGTCAGACGATACTAACATATAATATATTCCATCATCGAGCGGAATACAACAGTGATTGTTTATATATCTTATGATATGTTAAATGTTAAAGCCGCATCTCGATTATTGCAATTTATGAAGTAGTAACTTTGGGGTATTCTTGTGTAATAAATAAGATGACCGCAGAAAATTTGACACCATCACGATGTATCGTATCTAATATTGATATATTGGTGTATCTACCATCACTATATTACGATTTCTGCGTAGTAGTAGAGGGAAGAAGCGGCGACCATGATTGTGCATTTTGTGTTTGATTTTTAAGTGATTTTTATGCCCCCCTGAAAATATTACAGGTGGAATATATCGTTCGCGTTGAAGCTTCTTAGTATATCTCTGGTACTCATTATTTCTGGTATCTTTTTGATTTTACTAGGAGCTGCTAAGCTTTTGTTTTTAAGTGTTTTTAAGTCCATACTTGGTCCTACGTACAAAACACGTGTCCGTATCTTCTCGGACTTGAAGTTAGCTCTTTTACTTATTGCAAAAAGTCTGATGTGACATACTTAAAAATAACACATCCACCAAGCAACTCCCACTCTTGGGATTTTTACGGTGTTTGTGGCAGGAATTTAAAAAAGGAAAAGAGGGAAAAGAAGAGAAAAGGGGGAAGAGAGGAGAAGGAAGGGAAGGAAGAAGAGAGAAGAGGAGAAGGGGGAGAGGATTGGGTAATATAAACATCTAGTTGCAATCTTCTTTTAGCTGGTGGTGGGCTGGTGGCGATAGTCTAATCTGCTTAATATCTGGATAGAGAAGATCTACATCTATTCGAACAGGGTCTAAATACATAATTAATACCTTTATGTTCATAGTCTATGCCCGGTTCATCTGCAGCTTCTGGTGTAAAAGGCGGCAGCAAAGCAAGGGTATCCTCAGTCTAATATGCATATAGTGTGCTGGATAGATTTGTGGTTCATACACATATGCAATCTTCCTTTCAAATATATTCTGATTTGTTTGTCGCTCCAAAGAATCTAAATCATCCCGATATCTTTATACTAAATCTTTGAATCTGTATTGTCAGTACCATCCAATAATATCTAATCCATCTTCTTCAAGCGATGCATATCGTTTCAAGTACTACGGTATATACCCCGTTTCGATATGATTGTTGCTATCATATCACAGATGATTTAATTGTTTTAGTATTCCCTTTTCCTCGTTTGATACCATGTGCAATACTAGACGACGACGTGTATACGCAGTGATTTATCAATGCATTATTACACCCAAACACTTGATAAGCAAACTTTAAATACACCTAGCTCCTCAAACCGCTGATGTATGTTACTTGTATTAATTGTAAACTTTCATTATTATTTGCTGATGTTGTCAACGGGGTATTATCATAGTAAAGGTCGTGTGGGTAGTAGAATAATCGGGAGATGAATCGGTAGACATGATATATTATTATGGTTTCATATCATCGCGTGCCGGCCCATTATCGACCCCAAATGTCAGACGATACTAACATATAATATATTCCATCATCGAGCGGAATACAACAGTGATTGTTTATATATCTTATGATATGTTAAATGTTAAAGCCGCATCTCGATTATTGCAATTTATGAAGTAGTAACTTTGGGGTATTCTTGTGTAATAAATAAGATGACCGCAGAAAATTTGACACCATCACGATGTATCGTATCTAATATTGATATATTGGTGTATCTACCATCACTATATTACGATTTCTGCGTAGTAGTAGAGGGAAGAAGCGGCGACCATGATTGTGCATTTTGTGTTTGATTTTTAAGTGATTTTTATGCCCCCCTGAAAATATTACAGGTGGAATATATCGTTCGCGTTGAAGCTTCTTAGTATATCTCTGGTACTCATTATTTCTGGTATCTTTTTGATTTTACTAGGAGCTGCTAAGCTTTTGTTTTTAAGTGTTTTTAAGTCCATACTTGGTCCTACGTACAAAACACGTGTCCGTATCTTCTCGGACTTGAAGTTAGCTCTTTTACTTATTGCAAAAAGTCTGATGTGACATACTTAAAAATAACACATCCACCAAGCAACTCCCACTCTTACTCTCTCAAAATAAGAATAAACATCATTTAAAGCGAGCAAACGGTCCCCCTCTCTCCTATTCCCCCTACTCCCTGCCTGCTGTAGTTTTATTGTGAATGATAGCCGCTATTTGTATAATCCTCTCTCTATCGGTGGCCAATGGCCTTACCCTCCATTCGTCTTCTCATAGTAATCATGGGGAGATAATACACTCGCGGCGTATGGTATTATCTACTTTGTCGTCTGCAATGCTCACATCGTTATTACCACAAGTTGCATCTGCCGACAATCAAAAGAAGACAGTTCAGCGGTGAGTATGATACATTTGTATGTATAAACATCCGACGAACAATATTCATATGTTGATATATTAGTCATTTATATAAAGCATTTGATATGCTCACTTTTGTATGCGTTGCTTTATTCATCATAAGAAAGCATTTGATATGCTCACTTTGTATACTTATTTCCCCATAGATATCCATCAATTAGATTCATCGCTGCCTTGGGAGACCCATCTGCGTCAAGCGGAACAGGAGCTAAACAATGGGGACTTTGGAGAGATGATCCAGGGCCACGGGGTGTGTTTCTAAAAGATTATGATCGTAGACTCGGTGCAAACGACAATGTGGCACCAGCAGGTAATATACATATGATGTGATGATGTGTTATGATAGTATATACATATAATAATCTCACCTCTTCTCAGGATGGAAATTTGATCCTACGGATTGGTGGGTGGAAGAACATGGATTAATAATGAGTACACCTGAATTCCCATTGGCTAGTAAGTCTTTAAATAAAGATACAAAAGCAATTATACCACAGAAGCAATACCTTGTAACTGGGGCTAGAAAGGTGACAACTATATTAACAGTACACGACGATGGAAGGTGGGAGTTAGACGAGGGGACTCTTTATGATGTTACTCATTTACCATGTAGTTCTGCTGCATACAGAGGAGATACTTGCAAACCTAAGAATGCCAATCTTCGTGATTTCCCTGTCAAACCTGGGGCCGAGATGCCAGTGATAGAGGGATGTAGTAAGCAAGATTATGCAGTTTTATTTGTATTGGGCGAAGTTGTATGAGGATTGGTTTAACAATGGTGGATAATGTTAATTGTAGATAACACCACTGCAGCTAGTATCTCTTTAATATAAGATCATTCGACATTCTCATACAACTCTACCAACTCATTCAATAACTCCTTCTTCTTCATCCAATACAAGGCATGGCAAGCAGCTACTTCGGGAAACTGGGATCCAAATTCGTCATCGTCGTCAACCTTTGCTACCCAACAATCATTATCCATTCTTGCCACAGTCTTTAAGATGAATGTAATCATATCACCATCAATTGATTCATATCCCTCTGTTGTTTCACTCTTGACTGCGTATGTCTTGATCAATCGTTCTCGTTGGATCATTCCATGCATACTCAACAATAACAATATTAAATCACGCAACTCTCTTATCATTTTCTTTCTCTTCTCCCCACCCCCCTCAGCAGACGTGTCGATAAACTTGGCTAAGTTCGATTTTAATGCAAAGTTACCCCGTACCAAAACAGCACACGATGATAGAGCCATGGTAAGTAAGTCATCGGAGACATTGTTTACCTGAAACCTAGATCGTATGACACGATATGGTATCATTGTACCATTACCAGTCTGCAACAAAATGGCCAATTTGGCAGCCAACTCAGCGGTAGCTTGTTCAGTGGCACGAGCAACATCATTTGACGCTGTTCCGTCTGCTTCCATATCCATACCATCAGCCTCGGTGGCAATATTTGAGGGTTTCCAATCTGAAAGATCTTCAACAAATGCCTCACCCGAGTATGCATCCAAATAATTTAAACTCTTGACATACCCCTCATCCCCACCTACATCATTACTAAGTTTTACTTCATTCCCTGTATCCTTACATTTAATCTTGTTCAATGCCTCCTTTGTCTCAGATGACCACTTCCCCTCGATAGCATGTACATTTAATGGTATCCATTCCTCACTTTCTTCACTTTGTTTTTTATAGGCATATGAATTCTTCCTTGCATTGGCAGTACGCTCTGTTTCCTTCTTGGCAAACATTATTGGACGTTGTCTTCCACTTGATTTGGTATTATCTAATTTCGATTCATCTGCTGCTGCAGAGTTAGTTGTATTGGGGTCATCTTCCTCATCCTCGTGTAAATGTGCAAATGATGGTCTCATTTGCAATACACTATTTTGTATAGGAACAACATCCAATCGAGTTCCAGTACTGTTTAACTTCCCTAATGCCATGTGTGTTACTGGATTAATAGAGTTGGAGGTGTAGGTACGTTGATTTAAACACATTTTATCAGGTAACTTTCTATGACCGCCATATGTTGAATTGGGTATCTCGTATTGCATCTCAAGCATGTTGTGCTTTGGTTTAAACTTTGCCTCAGTTGGTGTTTGAGACATATCACTTTGTCTATTGGCAGGTTCAATTGGGAATTGCAATAAGCGTAATGTATTAGAGAGTTCAGGCGATATAAATACATCAATTGACCGAACTATTGGGTCATCGTCGTCATCATCATTATTTACATCATATGGCGTTGATGGCGGAACATCACTAGCAGGCTCCTTCTTGATATGAGGGCTACTTGTAGTAATATCAGGGCGTCTTCTGGACATTTAAGATACAAAGACTATACTGACTTATACCGCGATTTTTTTGATGGGCATAGAATGGCAGATTTTGATTTTTTTCTCTAGGAGTGTAAACCTAGAGCCGTGTCGCCGTGAATATCAATAACTAAACTGACTACTGAATAACTGCTGATATAGACGATAAAGAAGCTGATCTGGCTCCCTAGATTTGATATAGCCGTGGTCAAACCAACTCTAAGTAAGCATACCACTAAATTCAAGCAAATTATCTTCGTTTGCTCGCTAAGGATACCCCTTTATTCACTGTATCTTGATATCATGTTTTATTATCAATCAACTACTATGCAACTAACTCCGCGCTTTAATGATGCTTGCCGTGGCCACTCGTTCGTCATCTACCCGGCAGGATATTGCAAATAAATCATGCGGATTATGTGGTGAGAAATTTGGTAGTTTTGGTAGGGCTATCCAAGGTAGTTGCAACCACAAGATTTGTATATCCTGTGTCCGTGATAAAGATAAAGAAAGAGGTACTGGTGGTAATGTTGCTAAAGGAGCACTCCTACCGTGTCCTCTACCGAGCTGTGATGGAAAGTTTGCAGTACCAGAGGTTGTAGACTTATTAAGTAGTGATGAGGAGGATGAGGTAGAAGTTGCAGTATCTTCCCAAATAAAACAAGAAGAGTGTACACCAACACACGTCAAGAGAGAAGGTTGCAGTAAGGTGCCATCGTCAGCACCGTCATCGTCAACTGATATTGTATCATCTCCAGTAGAGAAGAAGATTAAACATGAATCTATATCCTCTACTAGTAATACAGTGACACCCCCTCACGAAACAAAGCTCAATCTCACATCAGATACCAAAGCACACATCAAGAGTGAACACGGAAAGGGTGAGATTACTGACACTAATCATAAAGAAGCTGGCAATCTTAAGCCATCTACCAATGAAGTAAAGGAAGTAAAGAGTGAAGAAGATACAAAATTGAGTAGTATTCGTAAGCCATTATTTAATGACGGTGATAGAGTAGTGTCTGCATTTTGGGACCTTGAATTAGATCCAGACAAAGAGGGTGATCATGGTGGGTATTACCCTGGAACAATAGTATCTTACAAAACTATTGGCACCAATAAATATGGTCCTATTCGAACATATCATATTCAATATGATGATGGAGATGAGTTAGAAGACATTCAAGATTATTGGATCTTCTCTAAGAAAGATTATGACATCCAAGATGATGAATCAAAGTCACTTATAGGTATAACACAAAGGTATGATAATGAATCAGAAGACAAGTGGGCATCAATTGTTGGTTGGTACGAGGTTAAGTATGTGAATGGGAAAGTACAGACATTCTCTTTTTTGTCGGATGCTGTGAAAGCACATGATGACCATATCGTGCATACATATGGCAAGCAAACACAGAAGTCACAATTAAACAAACCAGAAAACTACCCGACCCTATTTTACGTTTATGAATCCGACTCCGACTCTAGTCATTTCTCCCAAGGTTCTGAAATATGGAACAAGAAATACTCAATGAAAGAGGAAGATACAGATGAAGAGGATACAGATGATGATGAACAGGAGAGTGGTAATGGAGGTGGTAAGGAAGAAGAAGGAGATGACAAGCCCTTTATCAAAAAGGAGTATGCTGACTATCATAAGAAGGAAGCACTCGAACATAGGAAATATGGGGATCGAGTATTGCTTGCTCGTCAAAGTAAGTTGGGAATGATGAAGCTCGGGGGTGGCAATCAAGCTTCTTATCTATATCCAGTAGATCCTGACGAGAGGGGGGAGAGATTAGATGGTAGGTTTGCAATGGCATACAATACCCTGGTAAGATTCAAGTGTTCAATATGAAGTTCTGACAAGTTGACTGCTTCATTTTATCTTACTTTGCCTTTATTTGATTTCCTTTTCAAGCTGTATTACTAACATAAATTACTCTCATCTCTCTTCATCTTTATAAACCGGCATCTTCCAGTGGAACTACGGAGCCCCGAAATATGCAGGACAACCCTCGGCTTATGTTACAATGATACCACAAGAAGAAGGATATGATCCTCTTACTACTCCCTTTTCAGTGTTTGCAATGAGAAGACACAAGTCGTCTACTCTAGGTTGGGAGTATTGTGGAGATTATGTACTGTTTGATGATCTTAAGGGGACTGATAGAGCGCAATGTGTAACGTCAATCTGCAAACAGAGTATTGTCAATGATATCAAACGATCATTAAGCTGTAAGGATGGGCATTGGCACGACGGTATTGCAAGTTGGCGTGAGCGTATAGGAATTAAATGTTTGAATGACCAATCTTCACCTGGTCCCACTCGTTTGATCAGGCTTGCTCGAGATGAACCAGAACCTAATGATACCGGTCAAGAGCGAGAGGATCGAATTGAAAAGGAGAGCAAAGAAAAAGCAAGTTCTGCGGCTAAAGCAAGAGCTTTGGGTCTCAATAACACAAACTTATCGGACAATGAGTTTGCCGAACGGCTTGTGCATTTTGATGACTTCTATAGCTCATATACTATCAAGTTTGTTTGTTATGACGAGTCGGTGTACAACTTTGTGAAGAGAGGAGAGACAACTAAAGACAAGAACAATAATTCAAGAAAAGGAGGCAAGCCGTGTGCAAAGGCAATCGATTGGTACAATATTATGGATCAACAAGTGGTTGGTAATGATGAGAATAAGTCGAAGAAGAGAAAGAAGCGGAAGAGGTCAAGCAGCAGTAGTTAGGTATATATGTTTAAGAATTAAGAGGGCGTGTTATACTCCAAGGATCTACTATTCTACCATTAAGATTAAATGCAAATGATACCCTTGCTTGTTCTGTATGTTCCTCGTTTGTCTTTGGCACCCCATGATACAACCAAGGCGGAAATAGTATGAACTGTCCTTCTTTTGGATGTATAATGACTTCTTCATCATCTCTATAATATGATTCATCGTTGGCAGATTGTTTATCCATATTGTCGTTTGGTCTCTTTAGTATAAGCGGGGCACAATTATCTGGGCAGTTACTATAGTAAACTCCAGAAACAACACTTTCTTTGTGAACGTGATATTCATGATAGGCATTCTTTCCGCTCTGCACCGCTGCCCACATATCTATTGTAAATATGCTATCAGTTTGCAGTTGATTTGCAATTGAAATTGATTTCTCATTGTCAAGTTGTAACAAATATTGTGTAACTGCATCCAACATATGGATCTCTTCCAACTCTTTCACCTCATCACAAGAGGATATACGAGGAGTCGAGAGACGAAATCCTCTCGTTCTTTGATACTCGAAGAAATTATCATTGGCTGTAACTTGTGTAGATCTATCACTATTGTTTGGCGGAGATGTGTTCTCGATATTGACTAACGGTGCTGCTCGTGATCGACGTCTCCTTCTACCACCAGAAGAAGGAGGTATCAAATCATCATGTTGATTGTTTGATGTGTAGTTATTAAATGCACTAATGGCAGCATTAGTCAACGCCAAATTGAAATTCCTATCAACAATTCCACTCTAATATATTAGCAGTAAGAATAGGAACAGATGCCCATAGCCGCTTGTTTCGGTAGTTGATGGACATATCAATATCGCACAACTATAGATGATAAAGTAGGATGGTATCTTTTCGTCATGTCATTTTTTCCGAAGTGAAAGAGTGAAAGTGATGGGTTGCTATCAAGCCGCTGCTGCCGTCAATCGTCGATATACAAAGCCCAATAGACGACTACCGCATCTATTAATAGCAATTTCATGTTTCCATTCATCCACCACAACCACAAGCGGTCTCAACATAGCGCTAATAACAGGCTCTACCCGAACTAGCTCTCCCCCCACTGTTCTCCACCCTCGCGTTAACACTTATATACACAACATATTACAAGAGAGAGGTCATACAGTCCATCGTATAGATCCAAATATTTTCCCATTATTAGAGAAACCATACTTTTCTTACCCTCCGGGTAAAGCTCCAGAGTATCTACAATCGACGAATGATATATTGTTGTTTTGTGATGGGTATGTCTGCATTACGCCAGAGTATAATCATTCACCATCTCCTGCATTATTGAATACATTGAATCACTTTGGATCGTCTACCTTTTCCTTCAAGCCTAGTGCTATTGGTAAGATGTGGTGTTGCGATATGTATGAAATTCGTGTTGTTCAATTTGAGCATATCATATTCACATATCATACCTGTGCTCACATGTGCTTCTTTCTCTACATCATCCTTGCAGTAACATACTCAGCAGGACAATGGGGAGGTACCAGAGCAGGAGTAGCACTGCGAACAACTCTAAGTGAATTAGGATGTCTACCAGTCTCGGCGATGATACACATCCCAAAAGCACAGCAAGTACTAGATCGAAATGGTAACATAGACACAACAAAAGACAATAATAATGATACTAATGAACAATGGAAAAATTATTGTGGTAGATGTTTTTCACAATTAGAATGGTGGGCTACAGCTGCAAAGAATCATAGAGAGGTATTAGATCCATTTAATGAAAGTCCAATCTTTGTCAAAGATCCGGAACAGAGGAATGCTCCTTGAAATATGAAAGATATTGAATGATACATTGAGAGAAGAGGACAGAATATACATTATACAATGAAACATATTTGCTTATTGTGATTAGTCGAAATGCTCATTGTTTGAACTTCCAATATATCTAACACATATAGAATCAAACAGAGGG
>Ga0214480_100535_pt1 | contig 18997 bp, 13 predicted proteins | sample M1_20Mar14CPVII9_3_FD_165042 | JGI IMG/M metagenome (GOLD analysis project Ga0214480, IMG submission 165042) | Marine eukaryotic communities from Monterey Bay, California, United States - M1_20Mar14CPVII9sort6BwellE17 | ecosystem: Environmental > Aquatic > Marine > Unclassified | place: USA... | reverse complement strand
GATGGTAATATAATGGGAGGTGGAATCGGTCCCGGAATAAAGAGTAAGTTTCGGTCATTGACAAAAGATGCCTCCGCATTACCAGAAATATCTACACAAGAAGTTCTTACACGAGTGAAGGAGGCACAAGATATGGGCAAGCCATTACCAACATTTGCAAGAGACACTCAAGAAGCAATGATGGCAGATGCTTTCCAGGAGTTTGCTTACAAAGGTAGAAATGTTATTGAACAATGGATTGAAAAGGCATACCACAAGAAACGCCGTATGCCGGTTGATGATGAAACGGAGAAGGTTAATAGGGAAAAGATTGTATTTGTCACAGGTGGAGATGGTGATATCTTGGCGAACCTTTTGCAACCCGACTATGGTGGGTTGATTGAGCAAGCAGCAAGTAGTAGTGGAAGTAAAGCGCAGTATCAAGTTGAGAATTCAAAACATTTGATCAATTATGGAATTGGCCATGTTCTTTCTACAAAGGTCCAGGATAGGAGGAAGAAAGAGTCAGCCAACAAAACATCTCAAGAGATGTACATCGGCAAACGTGTGGCCAAGCACTTTGAAGTCGAAGCAGATGATGGGGACAATATCTTCAGAGGCAAGGTTGCCAAAGTAAATAAAATTGGCGGGGGCACTTACGACTTCGCTATCCACTATGATGATGGTGACAAGGAAGATGTTTCTTTTGAGGAGTTGTTAGAAATGCTTGAAATGTTTCAAAAACACGGGGAGAAGAAACCAATATCAAAGAAAAAGAAGAAGGCAGTGAAGAATGAAGTTGTGAAACCGGAGAAGGAAGCCATTGAGAAGAAGTCAGTTGAAATTCCTAGCTTTCCAATGAAGGGTGAAAAGAACAAGGCGAATGGAGATACCAAACCGTCGAAGAAGCTCAAACATTCAGATTCAATATCATCTGTTTCATCTCTTGTTAGATCTGAGGACCCAAGAAGTTTTGTACGCAAGCGTATATCCAAAGACTTTGATGGTGAAACTTATTTCGGAACTGTCATGGAATATGATGACTCAGGTGAGTAGATTGAATTCTATGCTATAATGTTTTCTACTCATATTTCATGCCCCTTCTCACCCCACACCCTTCATTTCTGATATAGAGACGCCACCGTTCTGGCATGTTGAGTACGATGACGGTGACGAGGAGGACTACGCAAAGAAGGATTTGATTTTGGCTTTGAAGCATTACGGAAAACACTGTAAAGATGATAAGAATAAGAATCGTGCTTAGGGCAAAGATGATAAGAAGAAGAATAGTTCTTAGTGTGTGTCGTGGGGGGTAGCTAATTTTATTGTAAGGTTGGATACAATGTAAGTTAAGGGGGATTGAAGCGACTCTATGTGAACTATTTCAATCCAATATTGTTATTGGACGGAGTCGAAGTAGGAGAATAATACTCGATTACAACAAATATAACTCTATGTTTACTAGCTAGATTGTTAGCCTTTATCAAGTTCAGTAGTATACTTGATGATACCAAATCTTGCATTAACATCAACCCAAGGAAAGATGTGTCTGTCTTTTGCACAGTCGAATATTCCTTGCTGTACATCACGTTTTGTTCTCACAAACTCAACCTCATCTGACAACGGACTCCAGTGATGAGTACGTTGAATGGACCCTCCCATATCAGTACTCTTGAGGATGCGTCCATTACGATTCTTGACATAGACTGGGTGACCTACACTATCATACACATGAACCTGACTATCATGCAAAGCAGAACCACTTTGCTTCGCAAGCATGTTGCAAATCATCTCAAGTGATTCAGGTGTTGTATGGGTTTCAAGTACTCCACGCAGTACGGTTGTAGGAATATGAGGAAGGTGCTGAGCTTCACGCCAGAATTGTCGTAGTGCATCCGGAAAGAACGACTTAGCTCCGCCTAAAAATTTCTGAAAGGCAGCCGAATCAAGTATACCATTCAATCCTTCCAATGTAGACGAGATGAAGGCTCGACTAAAGTAGCCCTGTTGATATTTGAAGAAGTCTTCACACATGGTAATAAGCTGGTGCACCTTTGCCTCTGCACTTGGGCCGTGCATACTTCCATTGGCCGCCGAGAAGAGTAGTTGACGACAAATAAGTCCACTAAGAACATCTTGTTGATCGGGGGTACCCGATATCATCCTAGACTCGAAGTTGAATTCATTAGCACATCCTTGAGAGTACCCAAGTAGACCATAAGGACGTTTCAATTTAGCTGCTGTCTCGACAGCTTCTTCAATCTTGGATGCATTGTAGTCGATAGATCTCGCCGTGCCGGTGTCGGCTCTAATTGTAACGATACCCCTCGCCTTTTCTAACCGATTAAAGGAGTCTCGTAATTCAGTACCCCTTTCACCTTCTGTAATAACCCCCATTGCACTAACCAGTGTGAAGTTATAATGCCCAGGCTCATTTGATATAAGAAGACGTACCAAGGGGTCATTCATCAAATCATTACGTTCCGTTTCATCATAAAAAAGTGCTTCAATAATACCGTCGATCAAGTCTTGCTCAGTTTGCTTGCCAGGGCACATGAAGAAAGGCTTTGACGAAAGAGAATCCATTGCAATAATTCTGGCAGAGTCAATATCAAGCGCATCCATAGACCCCGAAAGAGGTGATGTATTGAAGCTCTCATTATCAGGAGTCACACCTATTCCTCTGCTTCCACGCCTCAATGCTTCCAGCCAGTACCTCACACTATCTACATCATCCATCACATTATCATAGATGGATTTGATCATTAATGCATCGTAATTCCTTCTGAAGAAAGACTTGAACCAATCTGATTGGAATGCAAGTTTATCAATTGCTAGTACTTGAGAACAAGCAGCAAACGCTTCTTTATATGCTGTAATAGCTTCAGTACATTCACCAGATGTTTTCCTATTCTGAATCAAGTCATCCAAAGCAATTCTACCAAGCTCGTCTGCAGTACTAATGTTAGTAATTGCATATTCAATAGCAGAAGTCAATTTAGATGTTGGCTGAAACTTGAAGTCACTTGAGTTCTCCATTGGAATCGGTAACGGATCTGTTTCTTGATGATGACGAACTTGTTGAACACGTAACTTTAGTCCTCGATATGTCTCAGTTAAATCAAGTATGTTAATCGCCACCGAGTAAATGGCATCATAGAAACTTGAGCGTGCCCATCTCCCTCCGGCTAGATAATCCTCACGATTGGGAATCCTCAATCCTGGTAGCCAACTTTCTAGTAAGTTGTGCATGTTAATACGATGTGCCTCTTTGAAGGATCCTTGATCTAGATCACAGAGGGCCATTAATGCAGAAGCCAACGGTCTTGGTCCATCATTACCAAGTTCAGCGAGGACGGCAATTGCAAAAGATCTCGGCTGACTAGCCATGAGATCTAGTAACATGCGTTGGTTGAGTTGTACGACTGTTGATCCTTTCACAGCTGATGTTAAACCAGCTTGAAGAAGAATAGCAATGTCTTGAGGCCCTAGCAGTGAATCACCTAGCATCTCATCAACCACGGGAGATATTTCCTTTGTCAAGTCAGGTCGATCAGACTGAGTAGTAGTATGCATATTAGCTAGATTGTTCATACTCGCATGCACAGAAGCGATTCGTCCGGCTGGAGACATGATAAAGTTTTCAAGATCACTATCAGATCCTGTATTTCGGAGGCTTTGACCAAACTTTCTTTGCCGCAGAACGGACAAGCCGGTTCGCTTATTTCCACCTTTTGATACTTCTGGATCTGTATCATTATCATCAGTATTGACCTGAGTGGATGCTCGTAGGCTTGAACGAGTCGCCTCTCCGAGAAAGATGCTGACAAAAAATGACTGCGGCATGAACGATAAACCACCATAGCTCTCAGAGATTTCAGCAACCTTCTTCTTAATCGAGTAGACATAACGAAGTCTCTTCAAATCAAATGGCTGCCAGTGACTTGCTGGCCGTAGATGTAGAATATAACGCACTTGACGAAGTGTCATATATGGAGCAATTCGGCTTACAAGACTCGAGAAGGACTGATCAAGAGGGAGCTGTGGAGATCCTTGAAGTGTTTGATACAGCTCCTTCGCTGTCGGAATGCCTTCATAACGACTGAAATCCAAACACTCTGACAATGGTGGTGTTTCAGTCTCTTCAATTGGTTGTTGTACTGCCATGGGACCAAGTGCAACTGCCGCCCACTTGACGGCACGGTCCATCTCTGCTGCCCACTCATCATAGGCCTCGACATGCTTCCGAAGCAATTCTTTCACCTTGATAACGTCAAGTCCATTACCAGCCACTATGCGTCGAATGATTGGTAGTACTTCATCGACTTGACTTGTGTCTTCACATAGAAAGAGTGATATCAACCGAGCAACCTTGTAGTTGGGAATGGCTTGGCCTGGATCAGAGATGCCTTCCTCATCAAGAATCTCCTTTGCTCTCCAAACCTTTGTCAAGAAATATCTAAATGCTCGCTCGATATCAAAGTTAACAAGCTTCATGACCGCCAAGAGCTGGTGCATTGTCTTCTTGTCATGTAATACATCCATTATACGAGAAGGAGAGTCATCATCAGGACTTACAATGGCGTTGAAGAACTTCCAATCATAAAGACCAACTTTATCTTCACGGACGGTTTCCGCTTGATTGAATGAAATGCCACCTACAGATGACACCTCCAAGTTCAATCGACCTTGACGAAGGTCTTTAATCAATAGATTGGCTTGTTTTCTATCTTCATGATTACTCAGGGCCGGTGTCTGACCTTGAGGTGTAGTTTGAAGTATTGGCGAGCTACCCTGGAAATCCCACACCAATTCACATTCAGTCTTTCCTTCAAACATCATATTGACTACACTCTGTTGAACTTTTAGTGCAAATGTAGATTCGGTTGGGACGATTATTCTTCGATGATCCAAATTGAACGACGACTCTTTGATTCGTAGAGAGACTGCAGATCCACTAAAGTCGATTTCATATGCCTCGAGAGGGTTGAAAACATTAGGCCCAGAGCTTGATGATGATACTGTCACTTCTGACTGTGGTCGTAAGTGACAAGTAATGCTACCATCAACACTTCCAAGAATGGTGCTTACCAACTTTGAGCCTTCAAAGATCTCAAGCTCTGGAAACTCATTAACCTTTGTCTCACTCTTTTGTGAAAACGAACTAACACCAAAGTCGGCAATGAGTTTGACTCCTTCTTTGATAAGGATTGGAGGATTGGTAGAATTATCATTGCCACGCAACATTGATTCATCGAGGCCTCCGATAATACGAAACATCACTCGTCCACCTTCCATCTCTGGGATACTGCGAGTATTACCATCATCGAAGTAATTGATACCCTGCTTGGGGAGATATGTATTACTGATACCTGCAGTGAAGTCACACGCTGGAAGGTGTCTAAGAATATTCCTCTTTCTAACCTGTACACTCGGATCGGCAAGAGATCCTTCTCGAGCAAAGATGGAACCATAAGCATATATCGACTCGAGCATGCATGAAATGATTGTTCCTCCTTTGAGCATTGGATGTGATGCACCATACGACAAAGATACTGCATCTAAATTGGTTTCCTCTCCGACATCAAAGGCATAATCATATTCAACAAGATGCTGACTCGATCGATTTGACGGTACATATGCATCTGGAAATAACAATAATGCATGTATCGGGGGATAATTGCTTTGATTGGCATTTGATAGTTGTCGTTTGAGGAGAGTCCGTCCAGATGATGGACCTGGTACACTAGCATTCTCTTTTGCTCGTGCTACAATAACACTGCCCGACAAGGTGAACATACTCCTGGATGGGATCGCAGCATGCTCATCTTCATGACGGCCAAGACAACGAGAAACATTCACAACAATCTTATCCTTGCTCAATGAACCGTCAACGGATGTCTCCAGATACCAAGGCGTTAACGAGTTTGCATCAAAGATCTTGCCTGGTGCAACTCGACCAGATGTAGGCACATTAACACTCCTCATTCGTAACGAATCAGTCTTTGACCATGACGTTAAAGAATTACTTGATATTTCTCTTGGTATGCCCATACCAGGTGATGTTGGCGAGTCTCTTCCAGATGAGGCTGCCTTGTGTGAGCTTGCCACTTCCCTTCCGTGCATCATTTCAAACGAGAGAGTGATACCCCCAGCCATTGTCAAATCTACCTCAACAGCGGGCGGAGTAACAACTGCTTTAACATTTGTACTCCATGAATCCAATGCATTCAAGGCCGCAACAGCAATCTTCTCATCACTTATATTCTCCCGTCGTAATCTTGCACTTGCCAATGGTTGTTTGGTCATTAAATACTCCATCAAAGCATGTGGTTGTGGTATAATAAACGTTGGCAATTGGAAACTAATAAATGGAATTGGTAACCAATCAAATAATAACAAATGTCCAGTAAATGATAAACTTAATCTCCATTGTGCAGAACCATCTGATGTACGTCCCCTAAATATAGGCGTGGCCTTTACTCTACCCAAATGTACCTGACATTTAGATTCAATAATCCATAATAACTTTTCAAGTAAGTACCAACAGCTAGCTAAGAATTCAATAATAAAACCAATAACTTGCATACGACGTAATTTAGGTAATGCCCGATCCTCGAATAGATTCGGAAAGTGTAGTAATGTTGATGCAACATTACCCAATCGTAATGGTGGATCGAATATTAAATCGGCACTTTTTACCATTGGACGAGATCGTGTAGTGGTATGACGTGTTGTATCTAAATCTTCTTCATTTGTAAATCGTTCGGATCCTACAGTTATGGAGGCTGATACTTTACATCCCTTTTGAGTTGACGTATTGTCAGCATGAGTTGTGGCATCATCAGTTCCAGAAGTCATATTATTAGATGATTTGGAATCAAACCAAAATTGTGGGCGTCTTTCATCTTTGTCCAATGGTATTATATGTCGTCCTTGACGTAATTTAATCTGTGCTTGAATTTGTACTGCATGGATTAAATCAGCAGTTAGACCATTGGTTAGTACCTCCATTTCAGATGAGGATAGAAGAGGAGCGAATGAATCCGGTAAGCCATGCAATATAGCAGACTTTTTAGGTTGTTGTTTCTGTTTTCTAGCACTCTGTTGTCTTGGTTGTTGTGCTGTAGAAGAAGTAGACAATCCAGTAGTAGCAGATCTTTCAGCAGTAGATCTTGTACTAACATTCGTATTGCCATCCTGTTGCTGTTTCTTTTGTTCTCGGATACGTATAGGCGAGCCACCAATTTTGCCATCCCATGTTGTACTTGTTTCATCTTCCGAGAATAGACTAATACCATCATCTATATTGCTATTCTGTTGTTGTTGTCCACTAATGCCAGCACTCTCCCCACCGCCAACAGTACTACTACTTGAAGTATTATTAGCCGCAGTTCCAATAACATCATCCGGTTTGAATAATACTTGCAATACAGGTCGTCTGGGTAATAACTTAGTCGGGACATTTGGTGGTCGTGTAAATATATTCAACTTTTGTGCAATTATTAATACAATCAATATAAATATAACAAGTAATAAGTATATATCTGCATATTGTATGTCTGATAGTAGTATGGTGTTTAGAAATTTGATGAGTGATAGACAGTTTGTATAACCTAAGGAGATACAGAATGGTACTGCATCATCATCATTGATTGTTGTTGGGAATGTAAGTTCTTCTTCCATCTCCTCTTCTTATGTTATATCTTTGTAGATAGACTGTATTGCAAAGATATCGAGGGAAAGATTTTTATTATGTAATAGTTAATTTGTTGTATCTTCCTTCTTTGTTTAAAGATCGCACGTAAATACCAACTGCTAACAAATAAACAGCAGCAACCTTAGCCTATATACACCAACTTATCACTACAAAGAGAAAGGTTTGCAATGTACCTAGCGTTGGCAGTGGAAAAAAGGATACCGCCCAATTTCAAGCGCCGTCATCGAGACCACCATTTGAAAGCACTGCAATGCAATCTATGTATAGTTCATACATACATATATAGCAGCGTTTTAAAGCTTTTTTCGACTGGTGGTAGTCTGTGGTGGCTGGATCGAACTTGGTTATGATATTGAAAGACGAGCATCAATTGAGCAATAAATGAACTAATGAACCCCTAGCCTGAGCAAACCGCCTCTCGCTTGGCACTTGGCACAGCGAAATCGTTATAAGAGTATAAAAGCAGTCATATATCATACCAACCACGCTTAGTATCATTGCTATTCATATTACATTATATCAAATCAAGTACAGCGTATTAGTCAGTGCTTTTCATATTGATGTACTTTCAATACACCATATATCGGCAGAGTAGACTTGTAAACCCAAGATTATATTATGCATCACACAGCAAAAGTATTATCTCGAAGATCAGCAATATGTTGCAATCTCAAAGGTAGATATAGTTCAATGATGGATATGGGAGGTTTGCCCCAATCTCAAGCTGATACTCGTATCAACGTCGGTAAGAATAATAAAGTTATGGCAGTGGCATTAGATTTTCACTTAATAACAAGATCTATAGAGGCTCGACGTTTATTGGCCGATGAAGAGAATGCTGCTAGAAAAAATAGTAGAGATATGCAGAATGCATCAGCACATTCTAATACAATACAGCCAGACATTTCTATTGTACAATCAATGGCAAACTTGTTAAATGTGAACCTTGGCGGAGACTCACCAACAGTATCAAAACAACCCGAAAAGGAAGATGATTTGTCAGCAATACTTGGTAGTTCAGCAGAAGATACAAAAGAAGAGGACAAAAAGTCAAGTACACGACAAAGAGCTCCTCCACATATGGATATACGAGACAAGTATGCCTCAAAGTTGAAAAAGAAGATAGATGGTGGTGTAGCTGGACTAGAACTGGCCAATTCCGAAAAAGAGAATACAATGGGCAAAGGTGATGCATCTCTCCACATGTCGGCACGGAATCTCATGTCTCAAGAGGGAATGATGCAAACTACCAACACTTCATCATCTAGATGGTTAGCGACTACAGGAGTTGGCAAGCTATTATCATTCTTAAGTAGTAGATCTATGCAAATAGCGTTACTACCATTACCATCAACAATATCACATCCACAAACTGACGAACATGTCAAGCAAACAGGCGAAGAGATGCAAAGCTTGACTAGACAATTACCAAATGTCAAGTTTGACGTAATGATACCAGATGGGCGTAGAAGAGGTGACGAACAAACAGAACGATCAAATGATAATACAGCTCATGATATAATACAAAATGTACTATCAAAGATTGAAGAAGTACCACCAGTCAAGTTTGTAGTAGTATCTGACCGTGATGATTACTTAAAGGCAGCACGGGATAGGAAAGTCCGCGTTTGTATTGTTTTGTTGTGTGTTATGGTGTGTTCAATATGAAGACTCGGCCATTCGAATACTTCATTTGAACATAGTTTGCCTTTATGTGATTGCCTTTGCAAGCCGCATGTACTAACAGAAGTTGCAATCCTCTCTCTTTCGTCTCCATAAAATGTACAACTCGCATCTTCCAGTGGAATGTTTACTTGTAGAATACAACCATTGAATAAACGAAGAGGAAATATAACAACCAACTATAACGTTGATGATGTGGCAAGTGTTCAGGATGTTATCAATGAGATTAATGGTATAAGTTTCAATGCTACATTGAATCGATAAGAAACATAGACGAGAGTACTACTCCTGAAAGATCGGAATAGCAATGGAGATTGCAACTCAGTACAACTAGATAGATCACTAGACCTACATATTTCATTGAGTAGTTGTCATGTATCATTTTATAAAGTTTATTCACTATCACTATCATCTAACAGAAGTAGGGCAGCAAATCCATTTGCTGTAACAGACACCTCCTCATCCTCTCCTACATCAATTGAGAGATTATCTTCTTCTTCGTCATCTTCACTTGTGATATTGTCCTGCTGCTCCTCTGCCTCAGGAGTAGGTTTTTGTTGTGTTCTTCCCTGCTTTTGTTTTCGTCGTAGCTTCTTGTTGCGTTTGACTTGTCTGACAGTCTCAATGTAGCTTAGCTCTTCTTTTTCATTGCATTCAGTATCTGATGTCGAAGTTGTTCTGTAATACTGCGGTTGTATCACCTCCTCTTCCATACACTTTATGTCAGCCTTCTCCTTATTCTTTAATCTCTTTTCCTTGATAATCCTCTTTTTAATCTTTGTTGATATTGGAGTTCTTCTAGGCCCAAAGAATGCGTTAGATTTGGCTTGCTTTCTTGCATATCCTACAGGAGCTTGTTCATCATCCGCTTCATCGTCAACGTTCTTCTTTCCAGCTTTGCGATATGCTTCTATTATATAATCACGTGTCGCTCTCCCTTTTGCATGTGATAGTCGAATAACTCTAAGTACATGCACATGTCCATTCTTAGCAGCTTGATGTGCAGCCGTATTGCCTCCATTATCAGTTAATGTGAAGTCAGCATCATGTTTTGCAAGAAGACGCAGCACCTTTGTATGTCCACCAGCTGCAGCTGCATGACATGGGCTCCAACCTACAGTATTCACTATGTTTGGACAAACACCTCGAGATAAAGCTGCCCTGAGACCATCAGATCGCCACGATGTGAATATGACCATATGTTTTGAGTTCTTGATATCTCTCGCCAGCTGTTGCCATCTCGGAACATATAGTAAGTACTAACTCCCCGAACCGATAGTGCACTGCTATCAGTGGCGCGGCGGCGATCATATCACATGTTGTCATTCTCTGCGTCATTTTTATTTTTGCTTGCTTTTTATTTTTTTGACAAAGATATGATATCGTACAGCAATCCTTTCATGCTATATATAGCCCACGCTCAACACTATATCACGGGGCCAACATGAAAAAATTTACCGGCCTTACTTCCGGGACCTGTTTATCAGTCAACAGTGCTGCCGCATTACTGATCATAATCTCAGGCTGCTACTAAGCTTAAACTGCTTGCGATTCTCAGAACTATTTGATTAATAAACAACCTATATCACGTAAGTATTGATGTTTCAGGATTTGGTGATGTTGGAATTTGCTATTGCAATATATTGGCGGCGGCAGCTGAGTAAAATTTCATCACACTTAACTAATACCTCTACATATCAACATATACCTCTTATGATACTATATACAGTATGAAGCACATGGCCGCATACCTAATGCTCGTCCTTGGTGGGAACGAGAGTCCATCAGCTGATGATGTTTCCAAGGCATTATCATCTGTTGGTATTGAATCTGATTCAGAACAACTTAATAAATTGATTTCTGAGTTAGAGGGTAAGGACTTGTCGGAGGTTCTTGAGTCTGGATCCGAGTTGTTGGCTAAGTTCGGTGGTGGAGGTGGTGGAGGAGGAGGCGGTGGAGGTACGTTCTGGTTTCATTTTGATTTGTTTGTAATGTATTAACTTGATATGTCACATTTTGTTTTAACACATCTAATTCTTGTTTTGTATTTACTCTCCATTGCAAATCATATGATAGGTGGAGGAGGCGGTGGTGGAGATGCCGAGGAAGAAAAGGAGGCAGAAGAGGAAGTCGAAGAGGCTCCACCAGCTGTTGATGTAAGTAATAGAATGAACATATCATGTGTTCTTTGTTTATATAACTTTCTATGCTTATCTCACCCAATTTGTATTTCGTTTTTCATTCATGTGTTCTTTATTTGAAATCTTAGATGTTCGGAGGTGATGATGGCGGAGACTACTAAACACATGTTAAAACCAACACCACAATTAAAATGTATACATAAAAAGTATTTATACATGAAGTACATATGCATCACCTATTACTCTAATTAATTTTAGCGTCTCTTCTTCTTCTTTCTCTTTTTCCTTGGCCTATCACTACCATCATGGGCGGCAGCATCTCTCTTTGTAGAGTCTATCTCGCTCAAATCTAAGAAATGATCATCATCTTCAAGTTAAGCAGCTCTTCTTCTCCAACACAAATCATATGCAATGCAAGAAGCGCTCTCATCTGCAAGGAGTGAGACTGATAGCATTCTAAACTGCAATACTGAAGACACCTTGCATAGCGACATCGCCGTCTTGCCTCATTTGAGCAGTTCTTGGAAGAGCAATATCCAGTAGCTGATGTGCATGACGAGGCAGCATCTCCAGCCTTCTTTCTCCAAATGGTGAGATAAGTGGCATCCGTACCCCAGAATGGAAGTTGAATTACATCCTTTTCATCACAATAGAATTGTTGCTTCAATAATTCTTCAAACAAGGCATTGCCTGTTAGCCCTTTCCATTCGCCTATATGAATTAGAACTTCACCACCTTTGTTGATGTGGGCGGTGAGTGCATCATGAGCCATATCAGAATCCGGAGGAGGATAGCAAAGCAGCAACGCAGTCTTTGGACTGCTTGTTCGTGTCAAATCGTGTGCATCTGCTTTCTGAACATGCATGAAAGTTGGCACGTTGCCATGATATTCATTACTACTTGCAATAGCTGTCTCATTTCCTTCTGACGATGGTGGTGAGACGTCATATGCTACCACTCGAGGCACTTCCGCCTTATCTTCTTTCTCAAGTCTCTTCTGCTGTGATAGTTTTGCATTGAGTAAAGAAGACCAGTAACCAGTTCCAGCACCTTGCTCCAGGATCTGCTCGACTTCCAGAGACCCGATACAGTGTAAAATGACTTGAAGAGCTTCATCTGTAGGAGATGCGTATGCATAAAAGTTAGCAGGATACTCTCGTACTGAGTCTCTCCATAGTGATACTTCAGGTGATATGGCAGCTGTCTCGTGTAACTTCAATACATCATTATAAGCGCCTTGTGATGTTGTATTGGTTGTTCCAAGAGCTTTTGTAGATTGTATTATACTGTATCTAGTGCACCATACATGTCGAATTGTTTCGGTAAATCTAGATTGCCATAGAGTCAAGAGAGGATTTGCAATAGCTTCATCTTGCCTAGTTGTTTCTGCATTCGACAAAAGACGGTCTTCTAGACCCCAGGACTTTAATAACATTCGCTTTGTTGATTCATCTAACGGTGCAGCCAGATCTTTGTTGATACTTGATTCACCAAGAAAGATACGTAATGATTCTTGTCCGCTATTAACATCCCACGAGAGACCTGGGCATGAGAAGTATGTAGGTGGATGCGGTATAATTGAAGCCATGATGTTGCCATTTACATCTCTATCAGTAGCACAGGGAGATATGATTGCTGAATAATAACACCGATAGTATATTGCATCGCATGCTATTATAGCTGATAGTCTATTTTCTAGAATGTTGATTGAAGATGTAGTGTTGACGTTTGTTGTAGAAGCAATGGCTTTCTTGTATTCTTGCATACAGCTGATGAATAGTATTGTTGTCTTCTCTTGAAGGATCTCAACATCACTCCTTGTTATTGATACAAAGGAACCTAATGCTTTGAACTCCTTTTGTATATCTCGTTGATGTTTGTTACTTGGTTTGAGTATTTCGTTTTGCATCCTCTTCAAAGTAATGAGTATCCTACCTGTATGCACATCTAATGCGCTTGATATCTCTTGAGGAGATACTGCAATCGAGTTGAAAGGTGGTAACAAGTCATTCTTTTGACTTACTTCCGGATAATGTTCAGATATCAAACATCGTATATTCCGTGATGATATAATGATATTTGCAACCGATAAGATTGATAGAGGATGACACTTCTTCATTATATCATCATCATTATCTCCCAATATCAATGATGAAGAAATACATAACTCATGAGTAGCTGCAGACTGTCCACAAGATTGACACATGGATGCTCCATAACTTTGATCACTGCAAGTATATCCTTTACAATCATGCACTAACCCAGAACCTAAATACAGAAAGCGTTTACCATCAATCGACGATGATGGCCAATGAAAGCAGTTTTGACTTAACCTCGTCTCTGCATATGAAATAGTATTATTCTTACTCTTTTCCCTTTTCTTCTTCTTGTGTTTCTTCTTTAAGTTCTTCTTCTCTAAACTTTGATTGGTTACAGATTTAGATGATGCTTCCTCTCCCCCCATCAAGGCAAGTAAATCGTCAATCTCATTATCACCGTGTAACGCCATACTACTTCTCAATATTATTCATATTATGATAGCACAGCATAACGCAACATCCCCCATCAACTCCTCCCGCTAACTGCGGCCGGCGACCCCGAACTTCACTCTAAGTCACATCTAAGTAAATTAAAGGATACCGAGGGTATCCTCCTACCCGAGAAAAAGTAAGTGAAGGCTGGTGAAGGAGATTCTTTTAGCAGTGTAGGTATGTATCGTAGATATTATGTCGTAGGTAAAGAACAATATAATATCGGAATGGGTATAGTGCATAGGAATGTTAATTAGCTTGATAAGAATGGTATAATGATTACTACTGATAATGACGGAGAAAAGAAAATATCAAATGATAATAACAATATGACATCTCTCGAGGTTGATCAAACAACAATAACAGATGCACCACCAGAAACCTCAAACTGTTGTTCAAGAAGATTTGAATATGAAGGTATACCGGAAGCAAAAGGTTATGCATTCCTTGCAATGGGAAGGGGTGAGTACTACTTGTTTTATATGGGTACTGTGTATCATTTATATTTTGCATAATATATTATACTCCCGCTCAATATTATGTACTTTTATATTTCTTTGAAATATAATGGTTTATATTTCTTCATAATATAATGGTTTAATCGTTCTCACAATACATTATACAATACCTCATCTTATCAATAACTGCTGTCATCAGGTGCCGCTGTTATGAGCAATGTCGTTGTGAATGCAGCATTACTTGAATTGGCTAATCAGGCAGCTGGTTGTACAACTGGGGACGAGGAATGTACTGGTACTGTCTATGGTCTAACTCCAGCCAGTCTCATTGCAAACATTGCAGTTGCAAGTGGCCTTTTAGCGGCATTCTTCATGCCCGTTATTGGAGTTATTCTTGACTTTACATCATATAGAAGATTGTAAGTTTTAGTTTTAGTTTTAGCTTTATTTTTTGTATTAGGAGTGGGATCGGAGGGTCCGATTATAACAATCTTCTACAAACAAGTAAATTGCAATATTTGTTTTGTATCTCTGAGAAGAATATACTAACATATGTTTGTATTCTAGTGTTGGGATCACATTTTCAGTTATATTTACAATAATACAAGCCAGTCAAATCGGAATCTCACAACGGACATGGTTTATAATGGCAATACTCCAAGCAATTGCTGGTGCTTGTTTCACAATAATGATCCTTACTGCCTTGGCATACTTACCAGAGATATGTGAGTTAGTAGGACAACAAACACATGCAAAATTTACAGCACGTTTCACAGCACAACAGTTCATTGTTCAGGCTTTGTTCCTAATCCTTGTTGGCGGACTAAGTTTTGGTATTGGTATCTCAGACAATTCAGTACAAACAGCTAGATTGAGTCAGGCATTGAATTGTACAGTCATTTCAATATTGTTTAGTTTGGGCTGGCGCTATATGCCGACACGTCAAGCAACTCGAGAGCTTCCAGAGGATAAAGGTGGTGCCCGAGCCATTTTATATGGTCTGAAACAGAATATAAAAACGGCCAAGTCTATATGGATGGAGTACAAATTGGGACTTCGATGGTATTTAATTGCCACAATGTTTGCACAGTCTGCAGTTGGGGCATTAACAACCGTATCGGTAGTATATCTTTCATCTGAGGTTGGTCTCACAGCTTCGGATATATCGCTCTTCTTTTTGGTGGTATTAGTTGGTACCGTTCCTGGCGCCAAGATAGCATCAATACTAGCAAAGCATATCGATCCCAACACGAGCTGGCAGCTGTCAATGATATCATTATTCATTACCATGGTTATTGGAGCCCTAACTCTAGGTGATGCACCAAATAAGTATCTGAGTTTGATTTGGGGTTTCTTTATAGGTGGAGTGTTGGGTTGGTTCTACCCCACAGAAAATCTATTCTTCTCCTGTGTCTTACCGAAAGGGAAGGAAGCAGAAATCGCAGGCTTTAGAGTCTATATGAGCATGATACTAGCATGGCTTCCTCCACTATTGTTTTCAGTTGTAGTAGAAAATGGGATAGATCAGAAATATGGTATGATAGTAATGTCCTGCTTTGTTTTAGTTGCAGCTCTGATTCTCAAGATTTGCACAGGAACATGGGAAGATACACTGTCGGAGTCTGGCCGTAGTGAACGACACCCATCACAAGGAGAGCCTCCCGCTGATAGTGAGTCTGGCTCAGAGCTAGTTCAAATAATGTCAGACGAAGAAGAATAGTAACCAACACATTAATATTATGCACAGTCAGCTGTTTGGATATTTCAAGAGTAAACAAGCCAACTTTTCTTCAAAAACAATTTCATTTCATACCGAGGTACGGTTTCATTAAGCCAACTTGTATGACTTGGATAGAGAGAACCCTGTCTCCTCTCGTTTGTTCATGTTCTCAATCTCCCAAGAACCTGATTCGCCCCTCTTCATCTTGTTCAGAATCTGGACAATTCTCCCCAAAAACAGTACAGCGATAATAAACTGAGGAAGGTACATTACGATGAATAGCGTGATGGATTGATTTACGAACTCTTGGTTACCCACGGTGGCAACGATGATAGCGGGAATATACAAAATAGCAGCGATAAGAGTTGCCTTGAGAGCGAAGTCGAAGTCATTCAACGTCAGGAGAATTGACCGTGTGACGAAGGCAATAACATCAACTGAGGATGCAAAGGACATTGCATTGAAGGTATACGGTAGAGTCCATTGACCACCGCTACCATTCTTTCCAAAGACTTAGCAGAGACAAGACCGACAAAGCAAAGAGTTAGTAAAGTCATAAACTGCCTCATTGATCAAGACATGTATACTTTCAATAATCTTACCTTGTGTGAAGAAATCTACACACTGCTCTGTAGAAGCATATTCACAAGCATTTTCACCATAGTTGAAGGCCCACCATGTCTTGAACTTGTCAGGCTCAATAGAACCAATAATAACAGGAATCATGCAAAATGCCCCTAACAGTGTCAGCCAAGTATATTTGATGAACATCTTGTAATCCCTTTTGACGATGTATCTGGGTGCTTTAAGCTTGAAAAGGAAACCAATTGAGAACGAGTACGCAACGCCAACAGAGGGGAGTGCTGCTTGTAAAGCCGTGATCTGGTATCCAACACTCGTATTTGTTCTCAATGCAATATAAACACCAATAGAGATGCACAGTTGAGTGATTAAGTCAATTGTCATGATCTTAAGAGCATCAATGATGAGAGACTTATTGGATGGCAATTCATGCTGTGGTTGTTCAACCGTAGTTACGACAAGGCTAGTATTCTCATCGATTAGTGGTTCTTCCAGATTGTCTTCTGGAGTAGGAGTTACTGCTACTTGATCCTCTTCTTCCTCTTCAAGCTCTGATTTACCACAGAGAACATTCTTACAGTGCTTTAGTGATAAACTGAAGCCCGTAACATCCCTCAAATGCTTACCAAGAGAGGACACATGATATACGAGATCATGAAAAGGGGAAAGAACCATGAAGTCACTGCTTCTGCGATACCCTAGAGGAGATGAGGAAGTAAAAGTATATAGTAGCAAGTGAGACTATGCACAACTATGTAACAAGCAGTGCTCATATCATTACCATCCCTCTTACCAATAAAGTGAGACCTGACTGTCCTCCACCAAACCAGATTATGACAACAACACACTTGTATAGAAGAAGGGAAGGGCAAGAAGTGAGTCAAATGGTAATATAATGACCGACAAATAGGCAAAACACAGTGTGCTTACCATACTAATGCCCATGATCCAACCTCCGGCTAACCACTGATGTGCTCCAAAGATGAACCCACTAATCACCAGTCCGAGCAACTGGCCGGGAATACCCCACACTTGAGTTCAAAAGAGAGACTGAGAGTAAGCATATGTTATACATATCATGCGAGACAAGATTTGCACAACAAGCAACTCACTTTGGATAATCCAGTATGGCTTGATAATGCTATTATCATATGAACCAATCAACGCACAATCAGGGTATGTTGCTTCGTCATTAGCTGCTCCAGGATTTGTAAGCGTGGACAATGCTGCAGGGATAACACCCAAGATAGTACCAATCACTGCCGCTGCAAGCCCTGTCAAGAATGCACCGACAATACCGACGTGCATCAATTTGTTAGTTAATTTTTTATGACCAGTAGCCAATGAATAGCTTACTCGAATAAGAACCACATCCTCAATGAATTGGAAGATATCCCTTGAGATGCGAGTTGTGACATACAGGAGTACGAATATTATATAAGTTATCAAATTTTATAAACTCATTCATTAGAACATGAAATCAAACGAAATGTTACTTAGTCAGTGCCAAACAGACCGCGAGGTCATCTGAAAAAGCTCATTCTCTTCTTACCTATATGGATCCATAAACGCGTTCGCCCCCAGTAACGCATTACGATGATTGACATTCAAATTACTTTGAATACTATTTGCCATAAGGATGGGAACATAGACGAAAGCCATAATAATAGCAAGTAATCCAAGATAGAAAATCTTTTTGGCAAGAGGAGGTAGATTCTCTACCCAAGGAGGAGTCATCTTCTCCTTGTCCTTCTCCTTATCTTCTTTTTGACCACCAAACCTTTCAACCCAAATTAAAGGGATGTACATACAGGCCAAACAAATGAGTAAAATATTATTAGGGTTAGGGTTAGGATTAATATCCGAGTCCATCTCGCAACAATCGTGTACCAATGTATCAGGACCACAATTGGCATTGGGGAAGGTACCTAATATGTTATTGATGTTATTAGATATGATATAAGATAGAATAAGGGGGGAGTAAGATTGATTGATTGCAATAACAAGATACAACTACCTCCGGGGATGTCATGCTCATATGATAAACTAATATACAAATACTTACAGATACCATCATCTCCAGCAGTACCAGCTACTACATCGCCATTGACGTCAAAGTAGGTGAAGGGGAACGTCTGATTGGTACAAAAGTTGCTCATAATTAATTTGTGTGTCTATCTATC
>Ga0214480_100534_pt1 | contig 19011 bp, 18 predicted proteins | sample M1_20Mar14CPVII9_3_FD_165042 | JGI IMG/M metagenome (GOLD analysis project Ga0214480, IMG submission 165042) | Marine eukaryotic communities from Monterey Bay, California, United States - M1_20Mar14CPVII9sort6BwellE17 | ecosystem: Environmental > Aquatic > Marine > Unclassified | place: USA... | reverse complement strand
GCCAAACATTGCCAGAAAGTGGGCGGAAAATTGAGATCTGAGGCATGAAACCTGCCAACAAGTGGCTGTAAAAGTATGATGGAGGGCCCTACAATCATGCTGGGAGTGTTCATCACTCTTTTAAACATATATACAATGCCATTCAAGCACTGCAGTAGCAAGCCTTCATCTCTGAGGTACCACTTGATGGCCAAACATTGCCTGAAAGTCGACAGAAAATCGGAAATCTGAGGCATGAAACCTGCCTACATGGGGCTGTAAAAGTGTGATGGAGGGCCCTACAATCGTGCTGAGAGTGTTCATCAACCTGTTAAGCACATATACAATGCCAATCAAGCACTGTAGTAGCAAGCCTACATCTCTGAGGTACCACTTGATGGCCAAACATTGCCTGAAAGTCGACAGAAAATCGAAATCTGAGGCAATGCAACCTGCCTACATGGGGCTGTAAAAGTGTGACGGAGGGCCCTACAATCATGCTGGGAGTGTTCATCAACCTGTTAAGCACATATATAATGCCAATCAAGCACTCTGGTAGCAAGCCTACATCTCTGAGGTATTAATTATTTGCTTGCTATTCCACTTGTAAGCATTTCCAGAAGGTATCTTTTACCTTCGCAAAGACATATGAAATCTTTTCCATCACAAAAACAGATGACCATGATGACCTCATCATTGCAATATCGTAGGCACCTTCTAACTAATATTATTGCAATCTAATAATCGAATATAGTAGAGTAAGCTACTATCAGACCGGACGGCGATATCATCCAGGCGGCAGATTTGCAACAAGTCAAAAACGCCCATCTCACATCTCACCTTAGTGAGTTGTTGGAGACACATCGAGACATCAAAAAGAGATCAAAGAGAGAGTGAGTACAACTACATAGCTGTTAGCCATACAATAATGTAAACTGTATGATTGTGATGACGTTTGTGGTGTGTATATTTCTATTTAGCGTATTGTTTTGTTGAGTAGAAGAGATTAGAGACCACGATTGTTGCAAAAACAGAGGCTGATGGGTAGCTGCCAATAGGGCTGATCGATATCGATACCCTTTAAAACTGTGTATGCAAAGAGAGATGTGTGACAGTATTATGATGGTGTACCGTCTCTATATCTTAATGATGTTAGTGTTGGCTGGCTCGGCTAGGGGGCCGCCGTCGACATCTATATTTTCATATTTCTCTAACCTCGTGATGTATCTCTCTCCTCCTTTCATATATATAGCGCATATAAATTGCAAAAGCACATCAAGAGGTAACAAACCCAAGGTGGTGGCCATCAATTAACAAGTAACATCTAAAAAGTATGGCGGCCATCTCAACAAATATAACAACAACACTTCAAATCCTAAGCGATTCCATCGCCGGATGGTTACTAATAATTGTACTAACATGTACATTACCCCTAATCAATAACGTACTACTCAAGCAAATACCACCATCCATTACAACTAATGTCAACCAAACAATCAAATTACATCCAAGTTTACCAAATATACAATCATTTCAATTATTAAATTGTTTTGTATTATATTTAATTTCGTTTCCTATCTTATTAATGTATCGCAATGTATCTACTTTTGGTAATGTATTGGGATCAGTAGGGTTTAGTATTGGATTAATTCTATTATTAGGATTTGGTGTAGGTCCGGCGATGTTAAACTATCAAGAGGAGGTTGAGGCTAAGGAGCAAGAGGAGAAAGTGAAAGAATATTATAACAAGAAAGAGAAAGAAGGTGGAGATGATGATTCACCATGGAAACAGGTGAATAAAGCAAGCACACCCGCCAAGGTAACATTGGAAACTTCATCCCATTCATTACCAGAAGCACCTACCTCTCCATCCGAAGAAGAAGAAGATGACACATATGGCTCACCACTCCACAAACATCGTAATTTAAGTTCATCCTCACTCAAGAAGAAACAGAAACATCGTAAAAGTCATTCTATATCAACATCTGATAATGATTCATTATTAAAAGAGATGGATGGTAATTTAATTGATTCGAATTTGGAACCGCATTATTCGAATTTAATTGATAGTGCTAATGCACCCATCTTTGGTGTTGGTAAGTTGTTTTGTTTGTTGTTTATGTTTTGATGTAGGGGCGTTGTGGGACTGTAGCATAGCCAACCGGATCACTCTATTGTCATCTTTCATATTCCTCTTTCTAACAACCCTTCTCATTGTTCTCCTGCCATTCCCAATCCCATGCCCTGGTCACCATACTCTTGATGATTTGGATGCTGTATAGACTCGGAAGGACGTGTAAATGTATGGAATAAATGTGCCATGAGAATTGTTGGATACACTCCCGATGAGGTTATGGGAAAGGTAAGGACTGTTAATTAGTTCTGTTGTATCCATTCTATAAGGATGTTGTGTTCGATATCATATCTCAACGACACCCCCACTCCGCCTCATTCTCCTCATACCCCCGCACCCGCCCCTGCAGAACTTGGTGAAAGAATTCATCACCAAGGATTATCAAGCATCAGTCGGTATGGTCATTGATCGTGCCCTACGTGGTGATGAAACTGCCAACTACGAGTTCCCCCTCATGACAAAGGATGGTGTACGTATTGAGATATTACTTAATGCCACGGCACGTCGTAATCCCGATGGAAAGATTATCGGGGTAGTAGGTTAGTAACTTTTTGTTGTGTGTGGTTTGTGATTGAGATACTTGTGTGTGCCTTTTTGATGTTTATCTACACATCGGAGAATCGTTTACTCATATTATATATTTGTTTGTTCTTCCTACTGCAATCAACCAGGCATTGGACAGGTAAGTCAGTTGTTTGTCATGTTTTTTTATGAGAGAGTGTTATATTGATACCGAGTATAGGATACCGATTAGGATACCTCACCACTCAGGTGGGCGGGGGACAGGAGAGCTTGATAATCTCTAGTCTCTTTCGATAGATGCTACACCTGCTACTCCAGGAGAATCCCATGGCTTGTTATGCCAATCTTAACTTATTCACTTCATCTCAACTGGCCGCTAACAACTTCATCATGTCATCTATCCCTATCTCTCTACTCATAAACACATTCATGTCACTTCTACCTTGAATTTTACTCCTACGAGTAGGATATCACTGGTCGTATTGCCCAAGAACGAGAATATACACGTCTTATTGATACAGCTAATGCTCCTATCTTTGGTGTGAATACCGACTGGTAAGTCCTATTCATCGGGGGTTGCCTTTCTTACTCATTAGACCAAACAATGTAGTCCTCATAAAACTCATTCACTTCTATGATTCGATTCATAGTGCCGTGAACATTTGGAACCAATCAGCTATCCAATTAGTAGGATATAGTACCGAGGAGGTTATGGGAAAGGTAAGTAAAAGGAAAAGAGTTGTGTTACTTCTTGCATTCTGTGTTCTTGTAACTACTATGTGCCGCTAACTTCTCTCTACCATCTTTCTACATTACCCAGAACCTAGTCCAAGAATTCATAACAGACGAATTCAAAACAGCTGTACAGGCTGTACTTGATCAAGCCTTAAACGGAGAAGAAACAGCTAACTTTGGTGAGTACGATTCACTTGGATGGATGCACTATTCTGTCTATGCTCATGTGTCCGCCGCGAGACTTTTTATCATATCTATCAAATCTCACCCTATACTGCTCCTCTGCCTCTATACGCAAATGTTTCAACAACATGAATCTCTAATACCCATAGAATTCCCTTTGATGACCAAGGGTGGTGTTAGGTTGGAAGTACTACTTAATGCAACCACCCGTCGAGACGAACAAGGCAACGTGATCGGTGTGGTTGGTATCGGACAAGATATTACCGGTCGTTTAGCCCAAGAACGCGAGTATACACGTTTAATTGATACTGCTAATGCTCCCATCTTTGGTGTAAATCAATATGGACGTGTGAATGTATGGAACAAGTGTGCCATGAGGTTGATTGGATACAGTACCGAGGAGGTTATGGGTCGTTCTTTAGTCCAAGAATTTATCACTGGAAAGTCCGTGTTAGTACTGTTTTATGATATGAATTCATGTGTCCAATATGAAGTATTTGAGATCTAGTCACTTTGTTTGAACTCTATTTGCCTTGTTTTATTGCCTTTGTAATGCACATATTCTAACAGAAGTTACACTCATCTTTCTTGATCTTCTTAAATCTTGATAACGCGCATCTTCCAGATGATTTCAAGAAGCCAGTACAGGCTGTCCTTGATCAAGCCCTGGCTGGAGATGAGACGGATAACTTCGAATTCCCATTGATCACGAAAGGAGGAGCTCGTATTGAGGTACTCCTCAATGCTACCACTCGTAGGGATGAACAGGGTAACGTTATAGGTGTGGTGGGTATTGGACAAGATATCACAGCTCGTCTAGCCCAAGAAAGAGAGTACTCGAAACTCATCGACACTGCTAATGCACCCATCTTCGGGGTTGACAACAAGGGAGCCGTCAACGTATGGAATAAGAATGCTCAGAAGCTCGTAGGATACACTCCCGAAGAAGTTATGGGGAAGAACTTAGTTCAAGAATTCATCACAGGAAAGTCGTTAGATTGTTTTGTCATATGAGTTTGTGTGTTCAATATGAAGTATCGACAAGGCCACTACTCCATTTGACCTTATTTTGCCTTTATTTTATTGCCTTTGCAAGCCGTATGCCCTAACATATGTTACAATCGCCTGTCTTTCATCTTCATATATTGCGAAACGCGCATCTTCCAGACGACTTTAAGAAACCAGTACAAGCCGTACTAGATCAAGCCTTAAACGGAGAGGAAACAGCCAACTTTGGTGAGTAAGAGTTGTGCATATGTTCATCCATGAGGAACATTCTTATACATTCACTATCTCGAGACTTTTTTCATCACCTATCATCTTGTCTCACCCATACTCTGTTTCTTTACCAACCATCCACCAACGCTTTGAACACTGCCGTTTGCCAATACCAAACATATACAAATCAACCAAAGAATTTCCTTTGCTCACGAAGGCTGGCATACGTCTGGACGTGCTATTGAATGCAACCACCAGAAGAAATGAACAGGGCAACATCATCGGTGTTGTGGGTATTGGTCAAGATATTACCGGTCGTTTAGCCCAAGAACGCGAGTACACACGTTTGATCGATACTGCAAATGCGCCTATCTTCGGTGTGAATCAGTTTGGACGAGTCAATGTATGGAATAAGGTGAGTTTTGATTCCGATCTTTAGCCCCGCCACATCAAGAGTCTCTGCCTTCTTGACTTTTATATTGCCTTGACACAAAGCACACAATACTTTTACTCATACATGCTTCCCTTTCCTTTATATGATCATCTACTCTTCTGATTGATAGTGTGCCATGAGGTTGATTGGATACAGTACCGAGGAGGTTATGGGTCGTTCTTTAGTCCAAGAATTTATCACTGGAAAGTCCGCGTTAGTACTGTTTTATGATATGAATTCATGTGTTCAATATAAAGTTCAGTGATCTAGTCACTTTGTTTGAACTGGGTTTGCCTTGTATTATTGCCTTTGTAATGCACATATTCTAACAGAAGTTACAATCATCTTTCTTGATCTTCTTAAATCTTGATAACGCGCATCTTCCAGATGATTTCAAGAAGCCAGTACAGGCTGTCCTTGATCAAGCCCTGGCTGGAGATGAGACGGATAACTTCGAATTCCCATTGATTACCAAAGGAGGAGCCAGGATTGAGGTACTCCTCAATGCTACCACTCGTAGGGATGAGCAGGGCAATGTAATCGGTGTCGTAGGTACGTATCTCTCACTCCGGTGAAGTTTGAATGTATCTTTGTGCTCATGTGAAAGTATGACTTCTTGCTCATATGTACTATATGATTATTTTATCTATTCCTTCTCCAGGTATTGGACAGGTAAGATTTTTTAGTATCGTTCTATAGCTCAGGGTTCTAGACTCGGAGGGGAGGAAAATTTTGCGCGGATACCCTTCGCTCCGAAGGTTCGAGGATACCCCTCCTTTTAGATAGACGATATACATAGAGCATTAGCCACTAGCTTTCCTTGGGAATACAGAGCTTTCCACCTACCCACAATGGCAGATCCCCCCATTCCTCATATATGACTGGTTCGTCTCTCTTTTTTGTCTTCATTGACCAGCTACTAACCAACCTTTCCCATTCATTTCTCTCAATCTCAACTCATTGCAACTTCACCCTATGAACTACAAACTCATCTGAGTAGGATATCACGGCTCGTTTAGCACAAGAAAGAGAGTACTCGAAACTCATCGATACTGCCAATGCGCCCATCTTTGGTGTTGATAACAAGGGAGCCGTTAATGTTTGGAATAAGAATGCACAGAAACTCGTAGGATATACTCCCGAAGAAGTGATGGGGAAGAACCTCGTTCAAGAATTTATAACCGACGACTTCAAATTGGCCGTGAAGGGAGTACTTGACCAAGCTTTACATGGTGAAGAAACAGCCAACTTCGGTGAGTATGAGCTGTTCTAGGAGGCTTACCACTTGGTTATATCGTTTCTAGTCCTTATCTCAATCCTACACTCACATCCATGACCTCTTATTCTTATCCAATGTCGTCATCTAACAACAATACCAATCTCTAATAAATCCTGAAGAATTCCCTCTGATGACTAAGGGAGGCGTACGCCTTGATGTATTATTGAATGCCACAACGCGAAAGGACGAGCAGGGTAATGTCATCGGCGTCGTGGGTATCGGACAAGATATTACCGGCCGTTTAGCCCAAGAACGCGAGTACACACGTTTAATTGACACTGCTAATGCTCCCATCTTCGGGGTTGACACTCTCGGGTGCGTTAACGTATGGAACAAGTGTGCCATGAGGTTGATTGGGTACAGTACCGAGGAGGTAATGGGTCATTCACTTGTTCAAGAATTCATCACTCAGGACTACCAAGCTTCAGTGCAGGCAGTCCTCGACCAAGCACTCCAAGGATCTGAAACAGAAAACTTCGAATTCCCATTGATCACGAAAGCCGGAGCTCATATCGAGGTTCTCCTTAATGCTACGACTCGTCGAGATGAGCAAGGCAATGTAATCGGCGTTGTGGGTGAGTTCTGTTTTCTCTCTTCTAAATGACACTACTGTGTGTGCCTTATGCCCATCTTGCTCATAATTCTGTTTCTCTGGTATATCTACTCTCCATCAGGAATTGGACAGGTAAGGACTAGTGATCTCAGACAGTATGTGTCAGCAAAGAAGATTATTGTGTTGATATTTTGGAAAAAAGATACCGATTAGGATACCAAAAAAAATGAGAGAAGTCCTTTCTATTGACTTGATTGGCTTCCTTCCCCTGGACGCCTGAAACTAAGTTGATGGAATGGATTCTGACACTCTTAATGCTACCGTTCTCTTCTTATTCTGAAGCCTCCTGTAAATCTCACATCTTCTTCTTTCTTCCTCCTTCATTCTCTTTCTACTCAAATCTCAACCTGCAATAGGATATCACGGCCCGTCTAGCACAAGAAAGAGAGTACTCGAAACTCATCGATACTGCTAATGCGCCCATCTTTGGTGTCGACAACAAGGGAGCCGTCAACGTATGGAATAAGAATGCTCAGAAGCTCGTAGGATACACCCCAGAAGAAGTGATGGGGAAGAACCTCGTTCAAGAATTTATCACAGGAAAGTCGTTAGATTGTTTTGTCATATGAGTTTGTGTGTTCAATATGAAGTATCGACGAGGTCACTACTTTATTTGACCTTATTTTGCCTTTATTTTATTGCCTTTGCAAGCCGTATGCCCTAACATATGTTACAATCGCCTGTCTTTCATCTTCATATATTGCGAAACGCGCATCTTCCAGACGACTTTAAGAAACCAGTACAAGCAGTACTAGACCAAGCTCTACATGGTGAAGAAACGGCCAATTTCGAATTCCCTTTGATCACGAAGGCAGGCATACGTCTGGACGTGCTATTGAATGCAACCACAAGAAGAAATGAACAAGGTAATATCATCGGCGTCGTTGGTATCGGACAGGATATTACCGGTCGTTTAGCTCAAGAACGAGAATATACACGTTTAATTGATACTGCAAATGCCCCAATCTTTGGTGTGAATCAGTATGGACGTGTGAATGTATGGAACAAGTGTGCCATGAGGTTGATTGGATACAGTACCGAGGAGGTTATGGGTCGTTCTTTAGTCCAAGAATTTATCACTGGAAAGTCCGCGTTAGTTCTGTTTTATGATATGAATTCATGTGTCCAATATGAAGTATTTGAGATCTAGTCACTTTGTTTGAACTCTATTTGCCTTGTTTTATTGCCTTTGTAATGCACATATTCTAACAGAAGTTACACTCATCTTTCTTGATCTTCTTAAATCTTGATAACGCGCATCTTCCAGATGATTTCAAGAAGCCAGTACAGGCTGTCCTTGATCAAGCCCTGGCTGGAGATGAGACGGATAACTTCGAATTCCCATTGATCACGAAAGGAGGAGCTCGTATTGAAGTACTACTCAATGCTACCACCCGTCGAGACGAGCAGGGCAATGTGATTGGTGTCGTAGGTATGTATCTCTTTGAGTGTGTATATTTGTGTTAGTGTATGATCGACATATAGCTTCTTCCTCACATCACTGCCTTTTTAACGTGTCTACTCTCTTCCAGGCATTGGACAGGTAAGGATGACTGTGGTTGTGTGTTGATGAGGATAGAATTTTTTAGAAAGGATACCGAAGGATACCACCAAAAGACACCCTCCACAATACAAGCAACGTTAGCCTGTAACTCGAGGTGGCATCTGTACTCGGTCTATCTTTGTGCTCCTCTTCTATTCTTATTACTTTGATTCATGTTCTAGCTGCTAACCCTTTCCAATTCATATCTCTCATTTCTCAATTACATTTCGACCTCTTCCTTTTACTACTTTGTCTGGGTAGGATATTACGGCCCGTCTTGCACAAGAGAGAGAGTACTCTAAACTTATTGATACGGCTAATGCACCTATCTTCGGAGTCGATGCTCAAGGTGCCGTTAACGTATGGAATCAGTGTGCTATGAAGCTTGTTGGCTACACAATTGATGAGGTAATGGGGAAGAACTTGGTCCAAGAATTCATTACAAAAGAGTACCGTGCAGCTGTGTCAGCTGTTCTGGACAAGGCTCTTAGAGGCAAGGAGACAGCTAACTTCGAATTCCCTCTTATTACGAAGAATGGAGTCCGTATTGAGGTTCTTTTGAATGCTACCACACGAAGGGATGAACAAGGCAATGTCATCGGCGTCGTGGGTATCGGGCAGGATATTACAGCCCGTTTGGCTCAAGAACGAGAATATTCTAAGCTCATCGACACTGCAAACGCCCCTATCTTTGGTGTAGATAACGAAGGACGTGTCAACGTTTGGAATCAGTGCGCCCGTAAGCTCGTAGGGTACTCAACTGACGAAGTTATGGGGCATTCTCTTGTTCAAGAATTCATCACTCAGGACTACCAAGCTTCGGTGCAGGCAGTCTTGGACCAAGCCTTAGCAGGAGTGGAAACGGCTAACTTCGAGTTTCCTTTGATTACGAAAGCAGGAGCCCGTATTGAAGTACTTCTTAATGCCACAACACGTCGTAATGAGCATGGTAGAGTAATCGGTGTCGTTGGTGAGTTTTACTGTGTCAGTTGTCAGTCTGTGATGCATCATTTCCATCTTGCTGACTAGTGTACTGTTTATTTCTTCTGTTCTCTAACAGGTATTGGTCAGGTAAGGACTGATCTCGATAGTTGTGTTCAGCCAAGAGGACATTGAATCGGAGATGTGTTTTTTTAAGGATACCGTTTTCAAGTCCAAAGCTTTGAATGTACCTCTAGCTCATCATTTGTGGGCTTGATCTGGACCCTTTACTCTTTGCCGGACAACATAATATATCAACACTGTGTGCTTTTGTCACAACTCATTGCAAATCAACAGACTGCTAACTCCTCTTCATCATCTCGTTCTTCTTCTCTCTTTAACTCTTGATACATGGAATTGATCTGATTAGGATATCACGGCCCGTTTGGCACAAGAAAGAGAGTACTCTAAGTTGATTGATAATGCAAATGCTCCTATCTTTGGTGTAGATACTCAAGGACGTGTCAATATCTGGAACAAGTGTGCCCGTAAGCTTGTGGGTTATACATTAGACGAGGTAATGGGTCAGAACTTGGTCGGTGAATTCATCACCAAAGAATACCGTGCAGCAGTCTCTGCTGTCCTTGACAAGGCATTAAAGGGAGAAGAGACTGCTAACTTTGGTAAGTTTGAGTCGGGAAGGCACAGCACCACACATCTTTCAAGATTAGGCACTAGTTTTTTCCCGTCCTATTATCATTATCATATCTCACCATATATACCTTGATCTTTCGTTCAACAACATCGATCATCAACATGAACATTTCAACACCTTTGAAACAAATCACCAGAGTTCCCATTGATCACGAAAGGTGGTGCCAGGATTGAGGTACTACTTAACGCCACTACCCGTAGAGATGAGCAGGGTAATGTAATCGGCGTGGTTGGTATCGGGCAAGATATTACCGGTCGTATTGCACAAGAACGAGAATATTCTAAGCTCATTGATTCAGCTAATGCTCCAATCTTTGGTGTAGATACTCAAGGATGTGTCAACGTTTGGAATCAATGTGCCCGTAAGCTCGTAGGGTACTCAACGGACGAAGTTATGGGGCATTCTCTTGTTCAAGAATTCATCACTCAGGACTACCAAGCTTCAGTGCAGGCAGTCTTGGATCAAGCCTTAGCAGGATCCGAAACAGCTAATTTCGAGTTTCCTCTGATCACCAAAGCAGGAGCCCGTATTGAAGTTCTCCTCAATGCCACAACACGTCGTAATGAGCATGGAAAAGTAATAGGTGTCGTGGGTGAGTTTTGTTTTGTTCGTAGTTTATGCATGTCGTTATACAATCCTGCTAACGTATTTCTGTTTGTTTCTTCTACTCTTTACAGGCATTGGACAGGTAAGTTGTTTGTTTGGATAACTTACAAAGAGAGGAGAGTTTTAGACGAGAGGAAGAGAAAGCCGAGACTTTTGCCCGAGGATACCTAGTTGGTATCCTCGCATGTAAACTGGGCTCAGTGGTTCTTACCCTCTTGAGAGAGCTTTGGAAATGTGAATCACCATAGAGAACTTCCCTCTTGTACAGCGGCCTCTACCTCTCTTTTCTAGTTCATTTTATTACCGGCTAATGACTAACACCTTCTCTTTTCTCCTTCTCTTTTCTATCTCTCTTCTCCCCTCCTCCTAATTCTCTTTCTACTCATTTCTTAACCCCTCCATAGGACATTACTGGTCGAATTGCTCAAGAGAGAGAATACGCCAAGCTTATTGATACTGCCAATGCACCTATCTTTGGTGTAGATTCTAAAGGAAAGGTTAATGTTTGGAACAAGTGTGCTCGTAAGCTTGTGGGATACACACCTGAAGAAGTAATGGGGAAGAACTTAGTTCAAGAGTTTATAACTGACGAGTTCAAGATGCCCGTGCAAGCTGTACTTGATCAAGCTCTACACGGTGAAGAGACTGCTAACTTTGGTAAGTATGATTTGGTTGAGGAGGTGTATCAGCTTAGAAACATCTTTCTACGATGTTCCATACATCCATACTCTACTGCTTCTTGTCCTTGTTACATCTCTTATCTCATCCCATACTCTCATCCTTTATCTCTCACTTCCATTTTTAACAGAATTCCCACTCATGACGAAGGGAGGTGTACGTCTAGACGTTCTATTGAATGCAACAACTCGCCGTGATGAGCAGGGTAACGTGATTGGTGTCGTAGGTACGTGTCTCTTGTCGTTTGAGTGTATTTGTGTATGTGTTATTGGGGAACAAGGTATTCATATTTTACACCATCATGCTCACATAATCATTTGGCTCTTCCTCTTCCACTCTACCAGGTATTGGACAGGATGTAAGTACACTTTTTGACATTTATTTGCAATAATGTCAATCCTCACTCTAAACCCTCGTCATTTATATCTCATGCATCTTTTAGATTACTGGTCGTATTGCACAAGAACGAGAGTACTCAAAACTCATCGATTCAGGAAAGTTCGAGTTTGTGCTGTTTTGTTGTGTGTTATGGAACGCATATGAAGAATCGGCCATTCGAATACTTCATTTGAACTTAGTTGCCTTTGCAAGCCGCATGTACTAACATTTGTTGCAATCACTTCTCTTTCATCTTCACTATGAAACGCGTATCTTCCAGCTAATGCACCCATCTTTGGAGTTGACAACGAGGGCAAGGTTACTATCTGGAACAAGAATGCTCACAAGTTAGTGGGCTACTCGTCAGAAGAAGTAATGGGTCAAAACTTGGTTGAGCAATTCATCACTCCAGAGCACAGAGCCAGGGTGCAAGGTGTTATTGATCAAGCTCTTGCTGGTGAAGAAACAGCCAACTTTGGTGAGTATGAGTTGTGCGTATGTCTATCATCTTAACCATCATCTTTCTATGGAGCAATTTCATATGGCGAGACCTTGTCATATAACTACCATCTTGTCTCACCCAATGCTATACTCTTGTCTCTCATTCAATCTTGTATGAACACCACCATTTGACAATACTATCAATAACTAAACCCTGATAGAGTTTCCATTGATGACCAAGGCTGGTATTAGATTGGAAGTACTACTTAATGCAACTACCCGTCGAGACGAACAGGGTAATGTGATTGGTGTGGTTGGCATCGGGCAGGATATTACCGGACGTTTAGCCCAAGAACGTGAATACACACGTTTAATTGATACTGCTAATGCTCCCATCTTCGGTGTTGATACCGAAGGACGCGTGAATGTATGGAATAAGTGTGCCATGAAGTTGACAGGCTATCCATCAGAAGAGGTGATGGGTCATTCTCTTGTGAAGGAGTTCATCCGAAAAGAGCACCAAGAAAAGGTTCAAGATGTTATTGATCAGACATTGCACGGAGAAGAGACTGCTAACTTCGGTGAGTACAAGCTAGGATGGTTTTGTATCATCTTTCTAAAATGGTGGACATGTACCTTGAGACGTCTTTCGTGACCTGTACATAACATCTCACCCATGCTATTCTTGCCTCTTACCTCATTCAACCTTTTGGACATTGTCATCTAACAATACTATCTACTAGACTTTCCACTTATGACTAAGGGTGGTGTTAGACTTGAGATCTTGCTTAACGCCACCACCCGTAGAAATGAACATGGAAATATTATTGGAATGGTCGGTGAGTATTATAGTTTGAGCGTGTAAATTGTCTTGTATCGTGCACATCTTGTGATACACGTACTCACATTACAATGTACTTGCCCTTCTTCTCTCTAAAGGCATTGGTCAGGTAAGGAGACTTGTTGTGTTTAGAAAAGAGAGGCGTAGAGAGGAGAGGATTGAAGATGATTTATTGTGCAGGATACCTTTTGGAGGATACCGATTTTTTGTCACTTGCAATTTGTTTGTCGTATCTTTACTTGGTAGAGACCATGTTGTCAGCAGAACCAATACATGATGGTAGCGAGGCAGACACATTTTCATGGCACCAAGCTACTGCCATAATGGGCATTGATGTGTCCCTCAATCTTTGTGAGGCATATATTATCACTTCGCTAACCTCATCTTATCTTTCTCCCTCTCCCAAACACTCTTCACTAGGATATTACCGAGCGTATTGCCCAAGAAAGAGAGTTCTCTAAGTTAATTGATTCAGCGAATGCCCCCATCTTTGGTGTAGATTCAGAGGGTATGGTCAATGTATGGAACCAGTGTGTTAGTGAGCTCACAGGGTTCAAAAATGAAGACGTTTTTGGTCGCAAACTCGTCGATGAGTTGGTCCAGCCCGACTTTCGAGACTCTGTAGCCAATATCCTCAAGAATGCAATGAAGGGCATTGAAACAGCCAACTTTGAGTTCCCCCTCTTAACATCTGGGGACCATGTTGTGGAGGTATTGTTGAATGCAACAACTCGTCGTGATGCAAAAGATAATGCGATTGGTGTGATTGGAATTGGCCAGGATATCACAGATGCCAGAGCCAAAAGAGATGCCGAGATGAAGCAAAGAGCCGCCGAAGCTGCAACTGCCGCTCAAGCTACAATCTCTGCCCATGTCTACCACGAAATTCGTAACGTAGTAGGCTCAGTTCTTGCTCTTGCAGACAGAGCTACTGAAGCTGTTGACCTTGCTCTCATTGAGGAAGATGATGAGTTTGGTTTGAGAGATCTCCCCACGAGGGTTCGTGAGTTGACTGATCATCAACGATTAGTTTGCCAGCATGCAGTTGACACTCTCAATGATATGCTTGATGTAGCAAAGATGGAAAATGGCACTTACTTGCCCAAGCATGAGGTAATTGATTTGGGAGAGATTTGTAGGAAGGCTTCCGCTCTTCAATCACCTCGCATGAGACACTGCGTCACGCTCTCGTTGGATGTACCCGATGCAACTGCTTCATATGTCATTAGTGATTCTGTTCTGTTGCTTCAGTACTTGTCTAATCTGTTGAGTAATGCTGCCAAGTTTACGAGCCAAGGCGGCGTGGTTTTGGTTTGTATCGTTCGAGAAGCTGGTCCTAATTGGTTGGATGTGACACTTGGTGTTGCTGACAGTGGACCGGGCATTGCTCAAGAGGCACAGCGTCAAGTATTGCGTGCTTTTACCACTGGTGATGCCTTGCCTCAAGAAGATACTATCGGAGGAGCAAAGGGTACTGGTATTGGTCTTCGTTTGGCAGATCTTATTGCCAACACCATTGCCGAGCCATCCTTGAAACCTCGCAACGATGGGCCTCAGTTTGTAAAGGTGGAAGGTGGAACGTTAAGTGAGACCTCCACCAGTCTAAATAATGATCAGCATGCTGGTCTTCGTATTGAATCCCCTCTGGAGCCTGCCCATGCTCACCATGTACCCGCGGGTGGACCCGGTACCTTCATCTACTTCCAAAGTGCAATCCAACGAGCAAGTCAAGATGCCATTCTTAGACATAAGGAAAATCCAATGGGAGATAGTGAAGAGATTGATTTTGGTGCATACGTGTACAAGGTCTCCTTCAGTGGATCGTTAAAGGTTCTTATTGTTGATGATCAACGTACCATGAGGCAGATGGTAGCAATGATTTATCAAAAGATCGCCTATGAATATCCTGGGGTAGTGATTGAATGCCATACAGCTTTGAGTGGAGAGCAAGCCCTTCGTATGTGTCGTAAGGAAAGGTTCCATATCGTTACAATGGACCAGCAGTTGAGTCTTGACTACTGCCAGAGCCTCCGGGATGAAATGAAGTCAATGGAAAGGCCTGATGTGGATATTCCAGAGTTTGTTCGTTTCGGGAGTGATAAGATATCAAACGCTAAAATGAGGCAAGCATACTTCAAGAATGATAAGTGGGTACAAGATATTCAGGAAGGAGACGGTACCTTATTAGGCCATGAAGCTATTCGTCAAATCAGGGCAGAGGTACAAGCCGAGAATCGGCCACCAATCCTCATCTTTAATTTGACTGGTAATCTCCTCGAGGCGGACCGTCTTATGTTTTTGGAAAGTGGATCTAGTGGAATGCTTCCCAAGCCAACCAAGCTTGATGATTTCATTAATCTGATCAAGAAGAACATTGGATTATACATCAGTCAAGGGTTGATCTCCCTTAAAGATGACAAGGTAGTGATGGACGATGGTTTGTTCGTCATAGGCACTAGGTCCTTACGGGATGAATCTGAGTCTGACCCCGTATCTACTGAGAGAGGCAAGGTGACCACTCCTTGGGCTGGAGGTTCAACACAGACGTCTATGCAACGGACTGGAAATTGATTTTGTAATGTATGAATGGGGATTAAGGGGAAATAGGGAGAGAATGAAAGTATAATATTAAAACTAGGAATGAATTGTTTGTGTTTCTGGTTGTATTGCTTATCTTAATAATTGTTTGAATTCCTCTCTATTCATTAATCTTTTTCAAGTACTCTTGATAATGATTTAAAGCTTGCTCATAAACATCTTTTAATATCTGTCTTCCTTTGTATAATACTTGAACTCTGTCCAAAGAGCTTTTGTGGCCACTCTTCACCGCAACCATATAGTGTTTGATGGCTAAATCTATGTTGTTCATCCTTTCCCAACCAAACCCTAGCCTGTATCTTGCAATTACACTTCCCTTTATTGCTGCCTGCTCATAGTAATGTTTGGCCATATTATAATCCACTTTCACTCCCTTTGCAAACGGAGATGCATGATGTCCGAACAGTTGGGCATCAACACCATTATGATAAGCAACTCCAATTTCGTAATACCCTGCGGCACAACCAAGATCAGCTGCCCGTTGGTAATGATCTAATGCCTTGAAATAATCTTGAGGATATCCATGTGTCCCCCGACCATAGCGTATTCCTAGATTATAAAATGCTTCAGCTTCTCCACCTTCTATTCGTTTCTGTATTCTCTCATTCTCTTCTTTGTGCGACGTTGACGCTGGGGTTCTACAGTGGGGACAGAGAATAGAATCTTCTTTCATTCTCTTAACCGCACTGATGCATTCGATGCATATGACTTTGCTGCGTTTTTGTGTGTTGAATTTGAAAGTATGATGTGTTGTATTGTTCGACCTTTGTTCACTCGTGGCTAAATAACCTTGATCAACTAATTGGTAGGTGATGATAGTGATCCGATAATACGGTTATTATATCGTTTTATTGAGATATACTGCAACGATGATATTGTTCCCTGGAAACCTTTACAAGATGTGTACTTTTTTGTAAATCTCTTGATACTCAATAAATATTACTGCAACAAACTTAGGACTGGTGCTATTCGAAAGAGCGTAAAATACTGATGTAAATCCTATATTATTAGTATATCACAGTGATTATTGCAGTATTAATCGTTGTCCTCAAATCCACCCATATCATCATAGGCATCATCAATCAGTGGAAAATTTTATGAGAGTGTAATTGAGGATACCAAAGGATACCTTTCTCATCAGCCAAGCAGCGGCATAAGTGGCCGCTATATTGCAATATGATTGCTCTCAGTTTGACTTGGTACACTAGACACTAATAATATCCAGTACATCAGTTTAGTGGCAGTCACAAGTCTGTAAAATTGATATTGACTGGTATCAAGGATTTTACAAAAAAGTACACATCTTGTGCACTCTCTCTAACTCAAATAATTTGCAATATAGAATTACATAGACTATATATATTATCAGACTTATATATTTAATAACAACAGAGGGTCTACTAACTAACCGCCGTCGGAGGGATATAATCGTATCGTATAGTATTGCAAGTTTTATCATCATTACAAATAAACAGAGATGAGTAGTTCGAGTAGTGATTCCGAGCACACCTTTGATTCCGACCACATCTTTGATGCAGATTTAGAATCAGAAGTGGAATCAGATGAGGAAATGGAATTATTTAGACAAACTGGAATATCTGATAATTGTAGAAGAATGATAAATCGAATCAAGAATAATGAAGAGGTTAGGGGCTTTGTGTGTAAGCATAATGATTCAGTCATCATTAGAGAGCGTTTTACAAATCAGGCATGGCAATTATTAGGACGATACATTGCAAACAATACTCATCTGTATTATCTATACCTAGGTTTCTGTGGTCTAACTGATGAAAAGATGGCACGGTTATTTGGAAAATTAACTAATAGTGATTCTATAAAGATATTGGATTTATCTGGCAACCCTTTTGGTATAGAAGGGGTGCGGAGCATGATGCCCTTCTTGAATTCCTGCTCTCTACGACTTTCTGAGGTACGCCTTGGACATAAAGGTAATAATAGAATTGACACAGAGTGCTTCGAGTTAATAGTTAGTTCATTACACGGTACATGTATTCAGGAATTATCTTTTATGGAATGCAATATAACAAGCATTTCATCATTAGAAACATACTCATTACCAAATCTTCAAAAACTTTATTTGTGTGGAAACAACATTGGTAGAGACGGATGCATTATAGTATCAAACTTATTACAAAACGAAGGATCAACATTGACAGACCTACAACTAAGCTGTACGGGTATGGGATATGAAGAAGCGGAGATTCTTACCAATTCACTCAAACACAATACCAAGTTGAATGGACTTTCCTTTGAAAACAACATTACCGAGAGGGGGTACAAGGTATTCTTGAAGCTTGTGATTGACGTGTCATCTATTGAGAGTACATACAATTCCAACAATACTCTATCATCATGTCACCTCGGTAATGCATTAGAAAGGACAAGAGCTGAGACTTTTATCATTAGCCATATCAATTCTGCAGTACAATTAAACAAATTACATCAAAACTCTCATGTAGCAGGGAGGGAAAAGGTTATCAAGTACCAACTGAACAGCCAGACGAGAAAGGTACTCTGTCAATTGCAGGATATAGACTTCTCATACAGTAACATCTTTGCAGATATCGATCCTATACTCCTGCCAAATATCATTGCATTGATTGGGGAAAGGCACGGCCAGAGAGAACTCTATACGGCTCTCATTCATACGGCACCGGATTTACTGTCCTATGTAGACAGAAGAGCGTTGTTAAAAGACGAAAAGGATCGAAATGCAGTACAGAGGGCTCAAATAGCAAAACAAGTGGAGGAACTTACTCGTCAACTTGATATTCTAGTTGCTGAGGACGATCAGCTCGATAACCGACTGGCTCTGATTGAGTTGGGAGATAGTAAGGCGTCAGTAGTTGATGAAGGCAAGGAAGGCGGCAGCGGAGAGAAACGGCAACGGATAAGATAAAAGAGATGTCTATACCTAGGCGGGTATCACAATATAATAAAGGTAGAAGACTAGTAGTTAATTACAAATGTACTGTGGTAGTGCACGAAAGAATGAGCAAAGAAGCTATACTCTGAAGTCCAAGTACTCTATCTAATCATCATGAATGGAACTTGGTACTTCTATACTTTAGCTACTGTCACTGTCACTACTTTCACCATCACTGCTGCTACTGCTACTACTACTATCATCTTCACTATCATCAGGCGATTGTAGATATTGTAGAATTGATATG
>Ga0214480_100533_pt1 | contig 19048 bp, 10 predicted proteins | sample M1_20Mar14CPVII9_3_FD_165042 | JGI IMG/M metagenome (GOLD analysis project Ga0214480, IMG submission 165042) | Marine eukaryotic communities from Monterey Bay, California, United States - M1_20Mar14CPVII9sort6BwellE17 | ecosystem: Environmental > Aquatic > Marine > Unclassified | place: USA... | reverse complement strand
CAACAGGTCAAGCGACGACTTACCCTCCTTTATTCATGCCCATTCCACCTCCCATTCCACCCTTATTCATGCCGCCCATGCCGCCTCCCATTGATGAGGAGCTGTAGTAAGTAGCAAGCAACAGGAGATAGAATTCGAAAAATTAGAGAATGTAATTTTCATCTGACTTGAGCAGCCTCAAAAAGGTATCACAAACGAGAGACAAGCAGCCGCCGTTACTCACCCCATACCGCCTCCCATACCTCCTTTGTTCATGCCGCCTCCCATCCTGTTGAGTAGAAGATGAATAGATGCAAAGTTGAGACAAAAATGAAGGATACCATCTCAGACCGCGAAAATTATCTCAATGTAGTCGATTCTCTCTCTCACTCCTCGATATCAGCAACAGGTCAAGCGACGACTTACCCTCCTTTATTCATGCCCATTCCACCTCCCATTCCACCCTTATTCATGCCGCCCATGCCGCCTCCCATTGATGAGGAGCTGTAGTAAGTAGCAAGCAACAGGAGATAGAATTCGAAAAATTAGAGAATGTAATTTTCATCTGACTTGAGCAGCCTCAAAAAGGTATCACAAACGAGAGACAAGCAGCCGCCGTTACTCACCCCATACCGCCTCCCATACCTCCTTTGTTCATGCCGCCTCCCATCCTGTTGAGTAGAAGATGAATAGATGCAAAGTTGAGACAAAAATGAAGGATACCATCTCAGACCGCAAAAATACTCTCACTCCTCGATATCAACAACAAATCAAGCGACGACTTACCCTCCTTTATTCATGCCCATGCCGCCGCCTCCAAACGATGATGGGCCCATACTGCCTTTGTTCATTCCGCCTCCAAATGACGAGGAGCTGTAACGAGTTTTGAAATTAGATATATATTGTATTGTTAGTTAATGCAATAAAAGTAAATTTTGATTCTGCATAAGTCGTTATCTTCATTCTTACCCCATACCTCCACCCATAGTTCCTTTTTGCATTCTTTACGATAATTAGAATTAGATATTAGCAAGTCAGATGAAGTTGTTAGATGAGAAACATTCAATTGATAAACTGATATGTGCTCTTATCACTTACCCTCCACTGCCGAAGCCGGCGCCTACCATATATAACGCAGTACCCTTCTGTCTTATTCCTTCTCCTCTCGAGAAACCACCCAATGCATCACTTCCACCAATACCAATGTTTGCCGAGTATTTACCAAACGAGTCATTCGTTCGTAAGGTTGGAGTGGGAGTGTAATATGTTGCTACATCACGAAGTTCATTCGATGACTCGGTATTTGAATATGACGCATCGGGATTACTCTTTACAGCACCAAACCAATCAAGCATTGGAGATGTTTTAGGTCCAAGTGTTTCTTGACTTCTTTCATAATTTTGAGCTCCTGATGACAATGGCGAGAGTGATGCATCAGAACCAACCACAGTTGGCTCTTTGTACTGAATTTCATAAGCAGATGTCCTTGTTTTTTCAGGTAGCATCCATGACAACTCTGAAAACTTTTGTGAAGTCCCCTCTGCAAACTGCTCTGTTGGCTGAGATAAGGTGGAAAGTGATGCATCCGAACCGATAACAGTTGGTTGTTTATACTGTGCATCATATGCTGACGATCGTGATTTTTCAGGTAACATCCATGATAAGTTGGATGGCTGTTGTGTACCTCCCGTAGCAGTCTGTTTTACACTTCCGTCCGAGTTGTATTGTGGTATGGATTGAGAAGCAGAAGAACCCACAATAGTCGGCTCTTTATACTGAACGTCGTAAGCTGATGGTCGATATGTTTCTGGCAATATCCCTGATAAGATTGATGCCTGCTGCTGTGTTGATCCAAAGGGTTGTGAATCTAGACTGAAACTCTGTCCTCTGTTTGAGAAGGAATAAAGTGATGCATCAGAGCCAAGTCCAACTCGTGGCTGCAATTGAGGATTAGTTTTGGCATTTGGCAATATTTGACTTAGTGATGATGTCCTCTGATTAGGTATATATGTTCTCGCTTCTGAATTGACCATTGGAGGAGGAGGTCCTCCTGTTGTCTTTGCCATCATAACATTAGATGGAAGAGGACCCGTTTGACCATAGCCGACTTGATTTGACTGTCTTGATCCCATTGATCCGAAGCTATTCTGATTTAATTGATTATTATTATTCATTGTACCAAATCCTCCTTGCTGCTGGTTATTCATTGGTTGCTGATTGAAGCCTTGCTGTTGCTGTTGATTATTGGACTGCTGACTATATCCTCCTTGCTGTTGATTCCCCATATTGGGCTGCTGAGTAAATCCTCCTTGCTGCTGTTGATTTCCCATCATACCCTGTTGGACATTGGATTGTTGGTTGTTGAATTCTCGCTGCTGTTGATTAAAAGCTCCATTTTGACCCATTGGAGGTTGTTGACCGAATCCACCTTGCTGCTGTGGAATATTCATCATCATTCTATCTTGCTGATCAAAATCTCTTTCTCGCTGTCGACCAAACGACTGTCGTTGACCAAACGACTGCTGCCGACCAAATGATTGTTGTTGACCAAATGATGATTGCTGACCAAATGATTGATCACCTTGATTATTCATCGACTGTGCATCCAAGGCGAAGCCACTAGTTAAACCTGATAGAAAATCAGATCCAGCACCACCACCCTGTGACTGTCCAAATCCATTATTCTGCTGCTGTCCGTACGACCTATTGTTATTGTTAGAACCGAAGATACCATCGAGTATATTAGTAATTGGATTACCAGAGTTTGATGAGAAGTTGTTATTGCTATTGTTGGAGCCAAAGCCATTGTTTTGATTTGATGATCCAAAACTTGAACTTCCGAGACTATCGCCGTTATTGTTGTTTCCAAAGGAAGTACTACTCGAGAGACCAGAGTTGTTGTTATTCTGTCCCATACCTAAACTTGACATTAGTCCACTAAACATTCCATCATTATTGTTGTTGCCCTGTCCATTGTTATTAGATGACCCAAACGAAGATTGTGAACCAAAACTTGATTGTTGACCAAATCCGTTATTGTTGTTGTTGCCAAATGATGATTGTGCACCACCGCCGCCAAAGGATGGTGTGCTACCTCCACCGCCAAATTGCATAGATAACTGTACTCTGTTCTTCTTATTACTATTATACCCATGAGTATTATAATATCGTTGTAACTGTTTACTTGATACTGGAATTTTAATTGTTGATAAACTTGATACTAATATCATATTGCAATATGATATTAGTATTAGTATCATTGATATAGATAAGATACTACTATTCATTCTTGTAGATTTCATAGTTGATACTTTGGTGCTTCTATTGCTGCTACTTTGAGAAAGATGATTGAGGGTGGAACATTACCATCAATGTTGATGATAAGTGTATGATATCTTCTTACTCTCTAATTGCAATCAAAGAAAAGTTTATCCCGTAAAATATATGTTAAGCGCGGACAATATGTACAGCTATTAAAGGATTATATAACCATTATCGGCGTTTATTGTACGCTTCAACCATCTTCTTCTCTTTCTTCTCTTTGCTTTGGTTGTTGATGATGGTCAGGATACCAAGGATACCCTTACCATGAGAGTGTCAAGCAAGGTAAATTTACTGAACGCCCAATGGCCAATGGCCGATATTACGTCTTGTGGCTAAATATATCGAAGGTATCAATAGGATGGCAATGAATACTCTTATATCATCCAGCCGTACGTCGGTGGCGGTATCATTTCTCCGGTGCGGAGTAAAACGGCCAATCAAAACATTACAAAGTGCTTCTTCATTGCAGCAAATCAATATCAATCATCACCAACCACTCAATAATAGTACCAACATTAGACATACAATCCATACATCTACAGCATTATACAAACCAACAAGTCAAAAAGATTTATTCACACCATCACCATTTAAACGTTCGTCGATTATCAATGTTAGCGATAAGTTTGCAATATATCGTCAATTGAAAGAAGGTCCCGATGAAGTCTACGGTGTAAGACGATACATGTTATTACCCCGGTCATCGATTGATAATGATGAAAATGAGGTAGATGATGAGAATTATGTCCCAAAGAATGTAATTGCTTCGTTGAATGCTAATCGGAATGTTTTGTTTGGTGCACAACTTCATATCAACACTGCATCATCAACAACGAATCAAGAAGAAGAAAGCAGCACTGATACAAACGAGGATAATGATGAATACATAAATAAATATCTAGCAGCATGTGGATCACTACTTGATATTGCAAAAGAAGATGCATCAATCAATGGACAGCAAGTTCAAGCATTGGCTACATTAAATGGATTGTGTTCATGGGTGAATGAATGTTTAGAGAAAGATGGCGAAGGAAGTCATACACTGATGAATCTTATGCATGGTACTCAGCCAAATGCATTGAAAGAACAAGAAAATAAGCTAGATGACAGTGACAAAGGAACAAAGTTGCCAAGCGGTAAACGGTCGAATCAAAAGATAATAATAAACAACAACAATACAGAAGCATCAACACTAATACTAAAGAATGAATCACAACGTATCCAAATGTTGGAAGCAATACGTGCAATATCAACAGGTATACCCCGTCCAGGACATAATGTAGTCGGTGCCGGTACATATCGTGATGGTATGAAAGGTTGGGTTGCATTATCACGTGAATATACACAATTGGCAACTACTACTAATTCAGATGCAGTGACATTAGATTCATCGTATGTCGGTAGAATAGGGTTAGAAGAATTGGCATTATACAAATCTAGGAATGGTGAGGTTACCAAGATTGAACATTTGGCTCATACTACGCCAGAGTATCTGAAGGAGGCAGGCGGTGCCATGGCTAGATTGTTCTTTGTATAAACATAAGTTATGTAGGATACATATGCCAATCAAGAGTAGGTTGGGATAAGGATATATGTGTTGTCTCTACTCTTCATCTCTTCATACAGAATAGCATAATATATGTAGCAGCCGGATAAACCCTAACGACATTACAAAAAGGGAGATTGGAGAAAGAATGTTGTAGAACCTTCGCAGCTTACTGCAACTTATTATGTATTGCTAACAAAGAAGGAATGAATGTAGAGATGAATTAGAAGATATGCTGAGCAGTCGGAGATTAGATATCGCGTCATTTGTAGTGGGAGCGTTATCTGCAAGTCTTGTATATGTTACTACCCGCCGATACTTCTTTCCTCAGTCATCTCATCTCAATTTAAATGATAGAAAAGAAGATGATGACAACAGTGATGATAATAAAAGTAATACTACTGATACTGATGATTATACACACATTGATGCAAACACATCTGGCAAATGGCCATGGGATAAGATAAGAAGGCGTATATCCATCATTAATGCATCAGTATCATTTCTTAACCTTGGTATCATGCAAAACTATTTAGAAGAAGACGATGATGATATATCGTCTGCAAACAATAGTACCGATAAGACAGGTCCATGTATAGGAGAGATATTCGGTCTTGATGTAGGCGGTACATTAACAAAGTTGGTATACTTTGAACAGCAGATTAGAGAGTATAAAAGACAATCTTCGCATGAAGAGGGTATGCATAGACATGAACATTACAACGTTGCAGCGTCCGCATTAGAAGTATTACAAGTTAGACGATCCGCAGATGATGATACACTTCATAGTTCTGATTCAGATACTGATTTACAAGGACTTTGGGGATTACGACAAGAATCGGTGCCGGATAGATTAAACGAGTATCAATCATCTTGTGATATCGATATTGGTGCACCTTTAACACCTAAGAGAAGAGAGCGAGGATTGAGTGAGGGACAAGATACTAATGGTCATAATAATAACAACAATATCAATCATGAGCAACAACCTGAAACATCAGGATTGAGTGGTGGTATGAAAAGATCCAAGTCAATGGTCACACTATCAAAGTCAACAAAAGAAGAAGCCCTAGATAACTTTTATAGTTTCGCCCGACGACTCGATACGTATGAAACAGCCAAGAAGGATCATTACTTAAGTTACTATTCTAGGTTTCTAAACGGTACATTTCACTTCATTAGATTTGAAACAAGAAGAATGAATCATGCAATGAACTTGATGAGGCTTAACAACTTTCATAAAAATATTAAGCAGATTGGAGCTACGGGCGGAGGTGCACACAAGTTTGCAAGCGAATGGGAAAAAGGATTAGGTATAACAATGGCTAAGCAAAGTGAGATGGATAGTTTAGTTGCAGGTATGCAATTCGTAATGCAAGATATTGTTGGAGAATGTTACACATTTAAGCCAAGTGATTGGTCACCAGAGTCATCTAAGAAAGCCGAACATGATGATATGCATGTGAATGGATCACTTCGAACAACACCTCTGAACAATGTAACACAAGTATCAGCACCAGAAAATGACCAAGATTCGATTCCAGACATGTCTCCTGATGGTGGTGGAAGTAATCATCAATCTGAATTATCATTAGATGCGAGTAGTGAAACATTAAATAGAGTAGACTCAACATCCTCGGAAGCAAAGAGTAAACCTCGTGTTGATCAATGGTGGACATCAAAGAAGGTACAACGTGACAATGTAACAGCATCTGATTTATATCCCTATTTGTTAGTATCTATCGGTACAGGAGTGAGTATACTGCGCGTTGACGGACCAAGACAACATGAACGTATATCTGGATCGACAATTGGTGGAGGAACCTACTGGGGACTCTGTAGGTTACTAACAGGTTCTGATAGCTTTAGTGATGTCTTAGATTTAGCCATGAAAGGCGATCCATCCAAAGTAGATATGATGGTAGGAGATATCTATGGCAAGAATTCAAAAGCACTCGAAAAGGTTGGACTTGGTGCTGACATTGTTGCTTCTTCGTTTGGCAAGTTAGTAGCAAAACAAAATCCATCAGAAGGTATTAAAGAAGAAGATCTAGCCAGGGCACTGTTACTTATGGTGACAAATAATATTGGGCAGGTTGCACATCTTAATGCAAAACTGTACAAAACACAAAAGATATACTTTGTTGGTACATTTCTTCAACATAATACCATATCACAACAAAGATTGGCTTATTCGATTGATTATTGGTCACAAGGCAAGATGGAGGCGCAGTTTTTAGAGCACGAGGTAAGTATTATGGTTTGTTTTGTTAGCTGTTATGTTGCGATCCCGTCTATTCATGCAACTGATTATTCCCTATATTCTATCAGGGTTATTTTGGAGCCCTTGGGGCGTTTTTGTTAAATCAAGGCATAGAGTACAAGAAGCAGCACCCAAAGTCTAGAGCATTTCACACACGAAGCACGTCGTTCACATCATTTGGTTCCATCTTCACCGGTTGATTGTAGTTATTTATGTAGATGCTGTGTAAAAGATACTAGATGCACATAATGTGGATCTGCCTACAAAATGCTGTAGACATAATACGTCCACCTTTGAACGACTAGAACTCAGGGAATATGCTTCCCTGATTGCCTTACCTTCATAAAAAGGGACACGAATACTTACTGCCAATATACTTACACGCTTACCATGAATAATACTTAACCATATATACTTACTAGATGCCTTGTTTGTCTTGTCAAGGCATCTTTTGAAGAACTGACTATACTTAACCATTTTATCTGCAATCATCCAGTTATCCTCAGTGAATGTGGTTCATATGAGTGACAGCAGCACCCGATGTACTTTAACCATAAATAAAATAAACCCCACCCAACTTTTCCATTTGCAAATAAAACCTACTCCTAGTGTCATAAATGATTTATCTATAGCAGCTCGGCCTACCTTCCATATTGACCTGGAGCTCCGTATTGAGGAGGCCCTCTACCACCAAATCCCTGATTAAATCCTCCTTGAGGAGGACCACCTCTTCCCATACCACCTTGTTGAAATCCTCCTCTACCTCCACCACCAAATCCACCTCGTCCTCTTCTCTCTGATGCTTTTCTCAAAATTGCAGCAGCCTGACCAACAGCGGCACCAACCCCTTCTGGTGGCGCTCCACCATGCTTTCTCCAATGTTTAATACGATCTAAAGAGTAGACAAAATGGTATTAGCATTAAAAGTATAATAAAAATATTATGTCCACATGATGTGTTTAATTTTTTTGTATTGCAAAAACATATACACAAGCGCAATACTTACTAAACATTGGAGCATGTCTTAACATCTCTGGTAAAACAATAAATGTTATCTCTGTACCGCGAATATATATCTGCTCCACTTTACGTTTAGCACCAGGCTTCGGGCCAGTGATAATTGCCTTTTTAATATACAAGTTCATCATGTCTTCAGCTTCAAAGAGTAAGCCGCGGATAATTTCACCTTTTTTGGTTTCCACTGATATAACTGACCCTTCTGCATCATGCAGGAGTACGATGGGTATACCAACTCGATTATTTCCTACAACAGACATTGGCTTATAACTAACCAGTAAATTGCTTTTGTGTTTGCGTTTTGCAATGTGATCACAGAATTAAATTAATCCGCCCTGCTATGTCTACTACACTACACTACTTCCAAGCCTCTAATATATAAGGTAATCAATCTATCCTCTCCTTTTATGGAGTTGGTGGCCGCCGCTCGATAATACAACCACTATTTTGAGTAGGCTTGCAAGTGGGGTGGGATCGGGATCTCTTATTTTTTATGAGAGTAGTCTGCGTATCGGCCTCAATCTATTAGATAGAGGTTGCAGGTTGGCAATGTGTAATGGTCTCACTATGAGCTCCACACACACACACAGTTAGTGGTTGAGGTACTGTTGATTTTGTCCCCAATATGAACAAATATCTGTTCAACCTGCCACGTCCATCTATTCCTATCTTTGTTAGGAAGACTGGTGTGGCGGCGGCCGCTTCAGTTGGTACTGTCAATCAATCATCTGCAACACAAAAAAGTAATGATGATACATCATTTGCAAGAAGTGATATCGAGTTTCCCATACGCCGTGGTAAGCTTATATCTTTTTTCTTCAATATATTGCATGATATTTGCTAACATCTACTTCGTATTATTCAGTATACTGTGTAGGACGCAACTATCGAGAGCATGCAATAGAAATGGGTCATGACGATCTTAGAGAGATGCCCTTCTTTTTTCAGAAACCAGCTGATGCAGTTTTGCAATTCAGCATCAAAAGAAAACATTACAAATATTATACCATATCCTACTATGACGAACAATCTACATTACGAAGCAGAGCTGGTAATTGCCATGGGAAAAGATGGGTTACATAATATACCAGTAGAAAGTGCCTTGGATTATGTATATGGATATTCGATTGGTTGTGATTTGACTCGGAGGGATATACAAACTGAGGCAAAGAAACAGGGGAGACCTTGGGATTCAGCTAAAGGATTTGACCATAGTTGTCCTTTATCACCAATTATTCCAAAAGAAGATATTGATATAGATGCAGATACAAACATTCAACTTACAGTTAATGGTACTATACGACAACAATCAACGATTGGAAAGATGATATACAATGTACCAGAAACCATCAGTCATTTATCACAACTATTTCGTCTCAAACAAGGGGATCTGATACTGACAGGAACCCCTGCAGGAGTAGGCAAGCTAGAGAGTGGCGATGAAGTATCAATAACCTGTGGGGGTTTAATACCATGCAACTTTACAATTGGGGAATCAGAGTAAAAGAATGCAATGTCTAACTACTTGCAAAGTTTGTCTTCAAATATCAATAAACTTTACATTGCACTAGCTACCTTCTAACAGTCACATATCACACAGACTTGCTGATATTCTCCAAAATAGAACAGTCTAAAACTCTTAGATGCAGCTCTCTTTCTTCTCGTGTGAAAACCCCAATACATATAAAGACATATTCCCTAAATATCAACACTTTGTGTAACAGCAGCAGTATCAAGCTCTCCTTGATTGGACGGAAACTCTCCACAATCAGCAGCCAGCTTAGCAGCCGAATCCAAAGCGGAGTTGACAAGTGGATCATTAGCACCAAGCGCTGCCAAGGCTTCAGCATCAACACCTGCATCAAATGTCCCTTCATTCAAATACCCTGAAATTGATGCAGCATTTTGTACCGCCTGTGAAACAGTATACGCACTCTCAGAATCAACTTCAGGAAGTTGTTCACCATTCTCCTTCCTCTTAACTGCAATAACCTTGGCCCTATTCTCACGACGATATCTCATACGTCTCCAAATAGCCTTTCGTAATAACCAATCATGACCAGGCTCACCTTTCACAAATTGTTGATTGTATGTAAAGGCTGTACCATCTTCTAATGAATACCATTTTTGATAGGATCGTGTCGCCTCGACTGCTGGGACATCCATTTCTTGTAATACTTCTTCATCTGTTGGTTGTATCTGTCCTGCGATACGACGACGTTTAGTACCTGATGGATTCATTTTTTCGGCATTAGCTTGTTGTTGTAGAGGTGGCGGTAAGGACTCATCTAAATCGTTGTTTACTCCTGATGCTGCTGTCTCCTGTTGTAATTGTTGTTGTTGCTCTGTAGCAGCATCGATAGCCCTAGCCTTTTTTAATACCTTATGTTCCTTTAAATTATTCCTCCGTGCAATCATAATACGTCGCATTAATCGTTCTTCATCATTATCACCACCCTTAGTAAATTGTCGACAGGCGTAGGATAATGTTTCACCGTTTTGTAACTTTTCCCACTTCTTGAATGTTGGTGCCTTGCGTACTAATTCTTCATCAAAATCATCGGGACGTTCTCCCATCTTTGGACCGGGCATGGTTAAATAATAGATGTTTTATATAATATATTATAACTATGTGCAGTGACAGTGTGATGTTTTTTTTCTAGTGTCGAGTGGTGATTATTTAGGTTATTGTGTGTTAAAAGTTTTTTATATATTGGATCGATATGATTTTATTGAAGAGTGCACAGTTATTGATTTTAATATGTGTAGATAATAACAATATTTGATTTTATGTATGTGTAGATCGATAATATCAAATTAGAGCAGATTAGAGTACAATTTGTAAGACAGCAGTTGTTATGTTAGTGATGTAGGTAAGATAGATGAAAAATTAAATAGACATATGATATGCACATCACTCTTTACCGCCCATAAAACGTCATAAACTTTTCACGTCCTGTTGGTACTACTACTCACCTTGACGACGTTTGCAAACTTCCCATGCAGCCCCCTATTAATTATTAACCTCTGAACTCAGTTTGTACTACACTTTGCTAACTTAGTTTGTTGTGCGAAGGAAAGTAGTTCAAGAAGCCGATGTGCTTTCTAACAATGATTCAGTTGTTACGATATTGATCATTGGATGGCTGTTGTTTAATAAGCGTATATGGTAGTTAATAAATATTAGTAGACAGAAGATAAATCATTAACCGGTGCCCTTTGTCTGAAAATATTGATTGGATACAGCACACTCTACTAGAAATCTACACAATAAAACAAAACATTTGAATTTGAGTTGCAATCCGTTGCAATATATCAATTGTATATTATACCCTACACATAATATAATTGCCTTGTACAGAAGAGATAGGCTCCACCAATTATATTGATACCTTTTGCACCTTTTATAGAAGATGAGCAATATTAAGAAAGAAGAAATAGGCAGCACAACAATAAATGGAGGACGACCATGCCTTCGATCATGTCTCGATTCATTATGCGGCTGTAATATAGACTCATCTGAATACCTAGACGTGGGTGCTACCCAATTAGACAAATCAACAAACAGTAGTAATATATGTCCACCGGCAGTACCTCGTATACGTGCCCCCGGTGAACATTACATTGATACACAAGATGATACAAATCCCTGGTCATTTAGTTTTGGTACAGGTGAAGAGAAAGGTATATGGATGAACTCCGGTGATCAGGCTGGATCAATTATGGCAACATTAGTATGGCTATTAATGACCTATTCCGCTGTTACAGTTACTTTCCTGACAATTACTGAAGGCATACCACCAATATTAGGTATGATATATACATTCCTATGTGTAATGGCATTAGCATCACATGCTAAAACATCATTAACAGATCCGGGTAGTGTACCACGAGCAGCGGTGCCGCAGGAGGAACAACGACGTGAAAATCCAAGTCATAGTATGTGTGGACAGTGTCAAACTTTTAAACCACCAATGAGTCATCATTGTAGGATATGTAATAGATGTGTTAGTCGGATGGATCATCATTGTCCTTGGGTAAGTTTTTATGTTTAGTTATGGGTTTTGTTTGTTTGTTGTTATGAGTATTTATCTCAATCATCTAACCTCATCCTTTCTTTGTTTTATATTTGGGGTTGCACCAAACAAACACTCACAATAGATGAATAATTGTGTAGGGGCAGCGAATCTTAAACATTTCATACTATTCCTAATATATACATGGACATGTGCGGCATACGCTTTGGTATTATTCGGCTGGAATTACTTCTTCTGTGCCGATGAGGATTGTACATTCCACGTTGTTGTTATTCACTTAGTCCGTGCCATGACATTTCTATGTATCGGTGCATTCTTATTCACATCAAGTATGTTAATGAATGTCACTTATGGATTAATGACGGGGATTGGTACTATTGACCGATTAAAGAAAAAGGCTACTAATACAATGAGTCAAAGTGACGAGGAACCGATTGCACTTAAGGATGTGTTTGGTATTGCGGGGATACATACATGGTTCTTACCATTAGATCCCGTGTTTGAGGATTATGATCGTGTTATGGGATATAGCACACCGCAGCGATTGTTGAGAGAGCAACAATTTATGGAACAGGTTGCAGAGAATGGCAGTGGATCGACAGGAAGAATGAGCTGATTGAGGGAGAAAGAAGGCTTGTGGTTGAATTACTAGACAAAACAAAAATAGAGAGGACCTGTATATATCAGGGGCGGAGTGGGGTGCTAAGTTCAAGGCATCTAGGGATGAAAAGCACATGGTTAGTTGTGTATATATGTTATTTGGAACCATAGATGGAAGAATGGTTGCTATTATTCAACGAGTGTGAGATTATGTAATATAAATATCTTTATCTCTCTATACATGAAAGCGGGAACACACCTTTTGGTGTTCACTCCAATGAGCCTTGAGGCACTTCTTGCTACAGTACTGCTGTCCTCGACAGAAACTGCATACCCCTAACTTGCAACGCTCCTTCCTCTCAAAGCAGTAATCACAAATGCCTGTCTTGGGCTGATCCTTCACAGCTGCAAACTTTTCGTCAAGGGCTGGAGAGTTTGTTCGTTTAGAGTAGAACCTGTGAATAGTCCGCTCACAACAATCAGTGACATTTCGTATCTTCAAAAGGAGTTCGTCTGCTATTGGAAGTATTATCCCACCATTCTTCTGACATTGTTCAAGATATAATATTGCTCCTCCGATCCCAAAAACATGTGGATCTGGGACATGGCGATCCATCTTTAACAGCATTTCGGTTCCAATATACACAAGCAACTCCATCGTATCGTTTAGATATTCTTCATTAGTCAAAATCTCAGGATGCTTCTTCCAAGTTTTCACCAAAGCGCCAATAGCTTTCCGTGCTTGAGATAGATAAATTGGAAGAGCACCCTTATTCTCATTATGAACATCTGTTTTCCATGTAGTAAGAAAGGTATTTGTAAACATTTTATAGAAAGGAAGGGAGCTGTCATTGACGGAGTCATGAGTAGGTGTTGTGTTTGCTTGAGATACCTTTTCTTCGGACTTTGTGTTTTCCAAGTTCATAGCAGTAGGGGAGGTGATTTGTGAATGTAATGGCTTCTTTTTGCCCCGACCCTTTCCTCCCCTTTTCTTCCCCTTCTTCTTAGTTGACTTTGATTTCTTTGTTGTAATGTTCGATGAAGCCTGTCGTGGTGTGATAGAGGAAACACGAATAGTATCACCACTGCTAATGCCCAAGGATAATGGTGTTTGATTACCCTCAACAGAAGGGAGAAGTACTCTATCATTGTGTTCGAATCGGAGGGATTTCAATGAAGCGTTTGGTTGGCCCCTCTCGCATAATATACCAAAGTAACGTCTAAACATGACCTTCATTTTGTCTTTTTGCCAGTCAATATTTGATGATTCAAGCACCATACAAAAAGCTTCATGTGTGTCATCGTTCACAAACATAAGGCATTGTCTGTTGCTATCTTTTGGTGTAACATCAATATAATAGTCTTCTTTCAAATCAACTAATCCGATATCAGCAGGCACGTCACTACATTTGATCACTTCGTTTTTGTAGCTGAATGTTAGTTCTGATAAGTCCAACCCTGTTAACCTGGCATATTTACCAAACAATTCCTCAAAGGTAGTTCTTTCGGGATAAGCATCTAAAAGCTGCTGTTGAGTCTCCTCAGACGTACCCATTTCATAAGAAGAGAATACAGGTCTGAAATAAATCTGAACAACCTTTTCATCGTTATACCACGACGCCCCTTTCGCACTCATATCAATCACAATACTCCATGAACTTTTGGCACCTGTAAAAGAATATTCAATATCTTCAATATCTGGGTATGATGTTATGGGTAACATGACTGCAGATCCATGGAGAAGTTTGACACCAACTTCTCTTTCACCGTGCTTCAACCACATTGCTTTCCCAATACATCCAACAGAAATAATCATTTGATGAGATGCTCCATGGTAATTTCTATACTTTGTGTATGAGAAATTATCTTCTACAAAACAATTCACAACTCCATGTTTGATCGTAAAAGATTTCTCCATACAGGTCAAGTAATTGTCGATACAAGGTATTTTACGTATAATCTGTTCAACCCGATGCCAATCACGTCCACTAGTGTAGGCTCGTTCATTGTATGTAAAATTATCAATTAACATACAATGCGGAGGATTGTTTAACCGCATAAGTTGGTGATATAAGACATCCCATAGCCAACCGTCACCAGTAACAAACCTAAAAATCATAAAGTAATCCTCTGAATTATATAACTCTTCTAAAAACTTTCTTTCTCCTCCCATGTGATCAAACCCCGAAGGGATATCAATTATAACTTCACTTAAATCTTCATTTTCATAGCTAGCCGACATAGTATCACAAACTCAATAAATAACAATACGAAGCAGTTTGATGATGTATAAAGAGTAAAGTTCTGTAAAGGTGCACGTGGGTGTACTAGTTTTGTATTTTAGTTGTGCAAAATTTACCGTATACCGTAACCACTTCCGTCAATACAATATTTATATTGTTGCGTATAGTAGGATTGCTGGATGCTCAGCTCCTTTTGATTGCTAGTTAGACAATGAGAGGTAGTTCAATCGCCATCAGTCCCGTGTATCAATCTAACGCAAATATCAATGACTCGCTTTCACTAAGCATAAGAAGATTGAAGGCCAATAGAGGCAGCCCCCCTATCCACACATTCAGTGGTAGATAGTAGTAGGAGGGCTATTTGTATACGGCGGGAAGAAGCGTTAGTAGTATCGGCGGCAAAGAGGTCCTCGAATTGAATTGCAAAGAGTAAATTTCTCCGATTTCGTGCATATAATTTCTTCATCACATCTCTTAGATAAATACTCATATCATGGAGCCAGAAGAGGATAAGTCAGATCCACCAGAACCAACAAGGAGACTATCAAATAGGGCATCATCTCCATCATACAATATTAACAGTAATGCAGCTGATCCACCTACTAATCATCATTCACCACCGCCGCATCAATATCAAAATGATATGTCGTTACCACCACCTCCCAATATGCAATATTCATATGAATATGATCAGCCACCACCGCATTCAGCTAATAGTTGGCAAGGTAATGATAGACATTATAATCAACCATATAACAACCGTGGTACTACTTTACCACCACCGCCCAATATGATGCCGCAACATCAACAATATAACAATAATCAGCCTCCATTAGATCATAATAATGAACATAATAATAATAATTATGTAGCAGTACAATCAGTACCATTACACGGTGGATATGGCGAGGTACATCATTCACATATTACTCGTGGTGATTTCCAAAGAGGTTTACCACATGATGGTAGTAGTAATAGCAATGAAGGTAGGAGGAGAAGACGGAGTACATATGGTAGTGATGAACAGCCTCCTGATGTGAATGAATTGCAAAGACCTGATGCTCCAAGTAATAATAATAATAGAAGACGATCAATGTCTTTTGATGATTTAAGTAAGTTTACAATATATTTAGTTTGATTTTGAAGTATGATGCATCTTTTTAATGTTTATTGCAATGTGCTGACAATAATTTAATATAAACCTTACTATTTGTTATGAAATTTTAAGATGCATTTGATGTGCAAGCAGAGTCATTACACAGAAATGATAGTTTACAAATGTCAAGTTTACATATGAATGAATCATCACATTCTATGCGTAATTCACCATTACCAACTCCTACAAACAACGGTGGTAGTAGACAGAGGTTGGGAAGTCGAAATGAGAATCATTATGAAGAGCAGTCTAGTATGCATTCTGTACACTCAAATACTTCACATAGTTATAGACAACAACAAAGAGTAGATCAAAGACATTATAAAGATAGTAGAAGACCAACATTGCATTCATCGAATGAATCTGTACCAAGTCGTCATTCAGCTAGTCGTCATCATAGACAGGTGAGTAACTTTTCAAGAGGTAGAGGAGGAGATGAATCTTCCGTTTCACTACATTCTGTACATTCAAGTCATTCATTGCAAAATAGATCTAGGGGTAGACGGGATACTGGAGATGAATCAATCCATTCTATACATTCTCACCACTCAAGGCGTAGTAGATATGACCAGCAACCTCCTCCGCCACACGATAATGAAGAACTTGGAGCATCCATGCATTCCATCCATTCAAACAGCAATTTACAAACACCACAAAGAGGAAGTAGAAGAAAAGGCAGTAGTAGGAGGAGTGACTATGATGACAATAATATTGATACAGCACCACCTGCTGGTATCCAATCATCTCTTCACTCAAACAACTCATTATTGCACAATAAAATACAAGGGGATAAGAATAGAAGAAGTCCAACAAATAATTATATGGATGATGGTAATGGCAGTAGACATAGGAGAGGTAGGAGTGATTATTCACTTCAATCGGCTCATTCTAACCATCAATATGATGACAATCGATCGATTCAATCGAATACTTCTTCATTACAAAGGAGTAGAAGATCGAATAGACCAAACGCAAGGAAGAGCGACTTCTCTGCACTGTCTGATGATGAAGACGATGACGATGATGATTACATGGTTGGTCGAGGTCAGTCCATCTCGTCTCGGTCACGAACTCGACCATTACGACGTCGTCCGTCCGATGCTAGTGCTAGCACCTTCGGTGATGATATTAGTAGAAGCGGACGAGGAGGAGGATCAGCAGGTGGTGAAAGAGATACATGGAGTATTAGCAAATCAGTTTTTGACACCTTTACAACCGACCGTCCTGGACGAAGGAATGATCGAAGAGGGTATGATGACGATGATGCATCCTTATTCTCGGCCTCCTCATCGTACTCATACCGCCGTACACCTAGTAGATCATCAAGTGTTGGTAGTCGTGTGTCCCAATTATCCGAAGAGTCGCCTATATCTCAGCCATCTCAATACTCTGGATCGACATCACACCGTTCATTCCGCTTACCACACAAGCGTGTTAATAGAGAGAGTACATATGAATATGATAGTGATGATAGTTTAGGATCGTTGTTGGGTGACTTGCGTAGTGTTGAGGATGATGTCCCGTCATCTATTGGTTCTGCGGGAGGAGATGGGGATGCATCTGCTTCTTCGGGATCATTCTTGTTTGCCGATAAAAGAAACGATAAGAAGAAGGACGAAGAGTCGTCTCTGTCAAAGAAGGACGAGATCGAAGATAATTTCGTGGGTACGCTTTCTCATTTACAAAGTCTTGGGCTTGGTATTGATGGCGATGAAGATATTCATGGAGGTGACGAAGCATTTAATACCACTGGGAAGAAAGCGAAACATACATCAATAGAAGGCGATGATTCAGCTTGGTGGATAACTGATCTTGAGGGAGAGGGTTGGTTTCAACATGACACTACTACAGTATATTCTAGTAAGATTATCCCAAAGCGAAAGCCAACAGTATCAGCTGCTACTGACGATGAAGTGGATGCACACCTAGATGAAGAGTTGGGAGATAATAAAGATTCCTCTGGAGTCGTCGTTAGTGATGGTGTAACCAAAGCTCAAGAATATGATGATGATGCGAGTGATACCTCAACTGTAGGGATGGAAGACAAGGATGTTGAAGATTGGGAAGAGAGATTATGGACACTTGCCCGTTCTCATTATTTAGAGTACAGCGGTGGGGATAAGAAAGCAACTACTAAAGGGGAGAGTGTGCGCAGCATGCTTGAGCAAGCCAGTGTCGATGGTTCTATAGATGAACAAAGTATCAAGGATCAAGAAGAACTTTATCATTTTGACTTTGAGGTTGAACAGAAGAGTGTACTTGTATTTCGATCATTACTACTTAAATGTATCGAGACGTTTGTTAATGCATTTCATCAGAAAGTTGAACGAAAGGAAAAGGACTCTCCCGATCAACAGTTATCTATTCATCTGGCCTCACTAAAAGTGTATCGATATATCCCAATGGCTACAGCTCGTGATCTCTTTCTAGAAGTGATAAAGATGGCCGATAGTTCATTGTTTCCGAAAGTTGACAAGATAGAAGTGACCACCAGTATAGAGAAAAGAGCTGATATAATAACCTCCATCCTTGTTGATGACGGTCTGAACATTTTCAGGAGGTATCAGGTCATTACTATAAAGGAATCAACAAAGATTGGTAGTGGTACCAAGAAAAGTAGAAAGAGACTGAACAAGGGTGCAACCAAATCTCACAATGATGCTCAGGCAGAGTTGGAAGAATATCTCTATGGGGAAATGTATGAAGAAGACCAGAAGAATACTCAAATGTCTGCTGAGCCAGATATTTTAGAGACGAAGGAGCATGAAATAAGAATCCGTACTAATGTCATTAAGGGAATCTTGAACAAGGCTGTATCAGCAGAAGATGGGGAAGTCACAAACAACTCATATTGGGAAAGTTCTATGATTTGCAAAGTTCTTC
>Ga0214480_100532_pt1 | contig 19064 bp, 11 predicted proteins | sample M1_20Mar14CPVII9_3_FD_165042 | JGI IMG/M metagenome (GOLD analysis project Ga0214480, IMG submission 165042) | Marine eukaryotic communities from Monterey Bay, California, United States - M1_20Mar14CPVII9sort6BwellE17 | ecosystem: Environmental > Aquatic > Marine > Unclassified | place: USA... | reverse complement strand
TCCTTCTTATATATTGGTAATTCCTTTATGTATATGTATATAAAAGACCAATGGACACTATCAGCACCATTGTAGGGCCCTCCATCCTACTTTTGTGGCCACTTGTTGGCGGTTCTCTTGCCTCAGACATGAGAGATTTTAGATTGGTAGGTCACAGTCTCTTCTTGTAACCCCAACATGAGTGATGCATATTTTTCAGTAGACATTCCCAAGTCCTTACCTATACATGGGATGGCTTTGACAAGCACTGGCAGGAAAATAGAGCACAGCAAGGTAGTGGTGGACAGCACCCAAACATACAAACTGAATGGCTCGGTTTCCCTCAAAAATTTGGGGTTCCTCGTCTTCGAGGTGTAGCCGTCTTGTTGTAACTCCATTGTGAGTGATGCATATGCTACAGTACACATTCCCAAGTCCTTACCTATACATGGGATGGGATTGTCTCGTCTTCGAGTTGTAGTGGTTTTGTATGTTGCTGATTATATCTCCATTACCAGTTGGAGGCGGCTGGATAACTTCTCATCATCTTCTATTGACATATTAGATTTTAAACTGACAAAAATATATTTGATACACAAATACTTCATCATATTAAATATCCTAAATTACTTTATCTTCAGATAAACACTCTCTAACAATCAAACTCTTCATCCAAATCACCTGATCCATCTTCACTATAAATTGAATGAGTAGATTTGAGTGACTTCTTTGACTTGATTGATTTCTCAGACTGTTGGTGTTGCTGCTTCTTCTTACCACCACTACTATCAAGTTGGCTTTGTGCATGTGATAATGCCTTTGCTACTAAATCATCTACATCTGCGGCTTCGACGACTTCATCAGGCTTTGATCCTTGATTACTAAAGAAGCTATGTATACTCCCAATACCACCCGAGACATCTGTATTCGTAGATGCTCGAAGAGGGTTGATCTGCTTACTGGACATTGGTGGTCGTACTCGTGATGATGCGGTCGTGCCAGATTGTTTAACTCGTAATCGATTGTCACTCTCATCATGCGCCTTCTCCGCGTATGCTAGTGCCGCCGCAACGATGTTATCCACCACTCCACTACCCTCAGCTCCTCCCTCTTTACTTGATGGGTTGTCACTATCACTCCTTGGTGAGTGATTCAAATCTGTTTCGTCACTATACTTCTTATTCATCGAGTTAGTCGATGAACTGTTATTGTGGTGCATTGCAGGAGGTTGGGTCCTCATTTTCTGAGGAACATGTACCGGACCAGGATCAACTAGACCAGGATCAAGCGTTGGATCTGACACAATGCTATCACTCTCACTTGGAAGTACAGCTCGAACTGGGGCCGATGCTGTATATTGAGACGTGGCATCAAAGTCAGGCTGCTGAAGGCTGGATTGAGGGATGTTTGGCGATCGGCGGAATGGCGGTGGAGGAGGAGGTTTAGCCTTGCCCTTGTTCCTACTAGATGCCGACTTGGACTTTGTAGAAGGTAGTGAGTTTGACTGATCATCCTTCGTTGATGGTAAGGATCCTGACTCGTCATCAGTCAAAGGCAGGCTTGAGCCAGAATCGTCATCGTCTGTGTGCACAGTGCTAGGCATACTTGACCTACTCGACCTACTGGTCGATTGAGATGCAGCACTTCGAGTTGCAGCACTCATTTGTGAAACTCCTCCCGCCATAGTACTTGGTTCACTCATCTGTGACTCTCCTCCTCCTTTCGTACTAGGTCCACCACTAAGATGTGATCTACTAGCATCCTCCTCTCCTCTAACACTTGTCTTGTCAGTGTATAAACTCCTCGACTGTGTTGACATGCTTGGCATGGTCATACGAGAGACGGTACTCTGTCCAGTAGTCTTGAGTGTCAAACCTTCCATACCACCCATGGCAGGGAGACTTGATAGACCGTGTTGTTGTTGAGACTCTTGAGGGAAGTAATTATCCTGAGGAGAAAGGTTCTTCTTCCTCTCACGAGAATGACTACGACTTCTTGACCTTGTCCTTGCCGTTGTTGTGGCGGCAACATGCTGATGTACCTCATCAATCACACCCTGCATAGCTCGCATTGTCTTGAGGTTATCACCAACTTGACTCGATGACTTCATACCATTCCCACTAGTCGGTGATATTTCACAACTACCCTCCTCCTCTAATGGACTGAGATTACTACCCTTATTGGAATTCACAAATTGTGAATCACGAGAGTTGGATGTCTTAAGTGGTTGATCATCATCCAATTGCTCAACTTGATTGTTTTGAAAGTTGGTTAATACAATTGATTTCGATAGCATCTTCATGGCATCGGGCTCGTTCACTCTATTTGACCTGGTATTGTCATTATTGGTATGATCTTGAGGTACATTCTTATTAAACTGATCATCAAAGAAGGCACTATTATTCAAGTCTTCATCCTCGTAACTATATCCCGACTGTTGTTTCTTCTTACGACCATCGTTTACTACTTCTTCATTAGTTGTTGATTTGGAATCAGTCTTGAGAGACTTGGCATCAATGGAACCAATCTTGGGATCACTCGAGGATGGATCCGAAGAAGATCGACGACGCTGTTGTTCTTGTTCTTGTTGACGCTGTCGTTCAGCAGCGGCAATGTAATCAGCAGCCAATACATCCGCATCAGGATCCTGTCCACCCCCGAAGTGTTTATTCGCTTTAATATCTGGTGCTGGTAGGAACAGGAATGATTGTTGAGCATTACTCTCATCATCGGAAGCATCCTCAACAACAACCCTGTTTCTGTTATTAGTAGTAGCATTCTGCTGGTGTTGTTGTTGTATCATTAAATAACTCTCAACATCATGTTCATCCTCATCTTCATACACAGTGACATCCTCAAGCAATAATCTACTATTCCTACTACTACCTCCCCTGCTACTACTACCACTTTCACCTTCACGAGTAGCACTATAATAGTCCAAATATCTCAAACATAGGTCACAACCCAATAGAAAGTTTATCCAACATGTATAATATAACATACCAACATTATTTCCCGGCCCGCCATTACTTGATGAAGTGATTAATCCAGTATTGATTGATTGGATTAGTAATGTTAGTAGGGCACAGATTGATGATATGTTATTCCGTTTGGATAGACTAACGATATTACTACTACCACTACTACTGAATCGATCACGTTGTAAGGATGTCATATAACTTAATCGATAAACACCCGCTACAACAAAACAAAGCAATAATTGTAATAGTCCACCAAATATAATCGATAGTAATGCATATTTACAATAGTTTGTTGATCGTAACAAACCATTCGAACACGATGGACTATTGTAAACAACGATAGATGATGAGAGTAATGTTAGAGTGTTAATGAAGAGTAATAACCATCGTTTTGTATATGTATTGTTTGGTGTATTGCTACTACTTGTTGTTGTACTAGCTTGATTATTGTCGTCAGGACTACACTGTGACTCTCCTCTTGAGGGATCAATATTCTGATCAATCTTGACAATACAACGTCTATTATATGACGTATAAATATCAATCCATAGGTAGATACATAGTATAGTTGATATGTAGGATGAATAGAAGATGTTGGCATTATATATTGATGTACCTGACATTGCCAATGGTATGTTACCATTCTATTTGCGAGTTTTGACGGGTAGAGAGAGCGAGAGAAAAGTGAGTCGAGTCAAGTGTCAAAGTCAAGAGACAGCCAGTTGTCAAACAGCCTTCGAGACAACCCTCAGAAGCGACAACATGACGAGACAATCAAGTCAACCATTGTCTAAAACCATTCCTCAAGGCATCTCAAACCTTTCCAGCCCTGTCTTCGAGTTCAGCCGTCATCTCAGAGCAGCCTTCTAATAACAATCTAAAGCCAGTCTTTCCCCCGGCCCCCGAGCGACCTTGCCCCAACTGCTCTCGAGCAACCGATTACTTCCGACTACCGATTACTTCCGACTCAGCCGTCATCTCAACCGTCGAACAAATCAAAACAAAGAAGACTTACCATATAATAAACTTCACCATTAACAATAATAGGTAAAGCAATAACCCAAAGTAAACACAACAAGCTTAATAACAACAGCTCGTATGTTATATTCATTTTATATAGTAATAACTGCTGTCCTTTCCTTAAACAGAATCTCTTACTACTGTTAGACCGATGATTATTGTACGAAGAAGAGAGGGCAGGTAAGGGCATAATGTTTGTAGTTAATCCCATACGTAATGGTGCATATCGTAATCCAATACTAAGTACTAAACTAATAATAAAACTTAATATTGTTGTTGATAATGCATACTTTGGACTATTACCAATTTCTATCCCAGTTGTATTTGAAGAGAAGACTAACCCAATAGAAGATAAAGCAGCACAACTACTTATTGATAATAATAACCAAATATCAACTCGAGTATTATATTTATAATTTATTGGTAATATCCATTCACTACCGTTTGGATTATGTAGTCTCTTTAAACGATTGGTTATACGAGGACGGTTATTGTTGTTGTTGGAAGAGGATGAGTTGTGCGGAGTGAAGTAGTTGGCACCGCCTGACATGTGAAATTCCTCCTCGTCGTTGTTAGTATGTCGGCCTACTCGGGGTAGGAATGATGGACGACTAAGCTTTGATGTTCTCCCTCTTTGCAATTTTGTGGGTTGAGCTATATTATTGTTGTTTGAAGGTGGTACAATATCAGTACCCGAATCTGATGATGATATCGACTTGTTATAAGCTTGTTGCTGTTGTTGTTCATGATGTTTGGAGTAGTTTATCATTAGTAAATTTTTCTTATCTGATTGTTTCTTATCATTGTTGACACTGTTGGAACGCTGTCTTTGATTGTTACTGCTACTTCTAGCACGATCTGGGGATGTGGTAGTAGGCTGTCGTCCACGAGAATTATAATCATGTTGACGCTGCTTCATTTTACTTTCAAGCGACTTGACATTCCGTGATATGTTTGTAAAGTGTGATTTCATACCACCGACGCCGCCACTGCTTTTTGCGACCGATGGACGACCTCGTTGATATCCTCTCATTACTATTGCTAGATATACTAAACCCTGCCTATCAACAACCAGACTCCTTCATATCGTACTTAGCATTGTTATTTGTTTTATCGTAATGTTCTATGTAGTGTTTTGTTTGTGAAAAAGGGCTCAGCTAAATAATGGACAATGAAGGGCTTAGCTAAAGATGCGATTCAATTGGTGGTGGACTGTGACAAACCTAGGTATCTTTTTTGGGCACAAGTGATATTGCATCAACTGCCCTTGCTCAATCAACTAGTAGTGTTTATTAGATGGCAATCACTCTTTCTATTACCGTGTTATCCTCAATAGGTTGCTGTTAATAGGATTTAGCTGCCCTCGGTGTTTGATATAGTATACTAAAACTGGGATATCAAAGGGTATCCTTTTGCAATACACATCATCAGCCAAAGATAACAAATCAATTATATAAATCATGAGTACTGAACAACAACCAGCCTCGTCATCATTTGGTGGTCTGAAAGACTTCTCAGTCGACGCCCAACGACGTATGTTCATCGAGCAACAAGAGCGTGAACGTCAAGAGGCCGAGAATAAGAAGGAATCACGTAAAATCAAAAAGGCCACGGCTGGTGCCACCGGAGTCGAATTATCAGGATTAATGTCCAATCTTGAGAATAATAAAGCAAATTATATTAATGATGATGATGATGATTCCATTGGTAATAATGATGATTGGAGTGTTAATTCGGAAGAATCATTCTATGTTGGTATTGATAGGGCTGACTATGCCCAGCCTGATAATCTTGAAATGTACGGTGAGGAAGAGAAAGATGACTATGAAATTAAGGAAGATCGATTTGGTATCTCACGTGTAAGTGTTGCTATTATTAATAGAACATTTACAATGGAAGAGAGTGGTAAGAGTGATTGGGATGCTGATATTCCTATCCATGATGAAAAGAGTAGTTCTTTGTATGACTTTATGAATGGTACTGATGGCAGCAGTGGTACATCTAATAAGAACGGGGCTGGTTCAAAGAAGGATATTGTTGTTGCCAAGCCACTTATTGGGTCAAGTTTGGAATGGAATGAGGAGAATAAGTTAGGTGAGGATGATGCTGCCCTTGATCAGGTATATCAACACAAGGCAGCAGAGGGTAAAATGTTTATTGACAAGCTTGTAGGTACTCCTTCTTCCAAGGGAGGTGCCCAAACTGCCCCCTCCTCTATGGGAACTCTCTTACCTGGAACTCCTGGAGGAAATGGTGGTAACTATCCCACATTATCTCCCATGGCACTATTCTCTCCTGGTATTACCACACCTGGAACTAACAAGATCGTCGAGGGCGAGGATAATGGCGTGAGACAGATGCGTGAGCGTGAGTTACGCAAGGATGCAAGCGCAGGTGCATCACAGAAGATGAAGGACTTGAAGAAGATGATTGCCACGACGAAGGACAAGTCTGGTAAAGTGGATGCATTTGTTTTGATGAAGCAATTGGAAAAGATGATGGCAGAATAATAAGTCAGATCTGATGATGCAATGACCTTCGTCACTTTTTAGGGGAAACTTGATCTTTTGTTGTATGTACTTTCCGTCTTAAGAATATAATCATGTTGTATACTATGGTACTGTTGATTCTAGTAAGCAATCTAGCTGAGATAGATGACAGAGCATTACTTAGAATAATGAGTGTGTGCATGTACAAATCAAAACTTAATAGCACTTCTAGTTATCTCTTTTTACCCTTTCCTTCCTTCTTCTTTTTACTCTTACCGTCATCATCATTGTTTTCTTCATCACCATTACTGCTTTCTTCTTCATCCCAATTAGACTCTCTTAATTGTATACCACAAGATATAGCAGTTCCAACAACACTCCTGGCCACACCCTCTAATGGACGATGCCACATCATCTCATCACTATGCTTAATCTTTGCAATTTCATAAACCTGTTCTGGCGTTATATATCCGCTTGCCTCGTCTGGATTTGGTTGTGCTGGTCCTTTATCTAATCCTGCTGCCTTCATCACGAGGTAACTTGTTGGTGGAGATCGGACTTCAAATTTAAATGATCTATCACTAAATGCACTTAATAGTACTTGTAATGGCACACCCTTTTCATACATTGGTTCTGACTTTTCATTAAATTGTTTACATAATTCTGCCATGTTAATTCCCAATGGACCGAGAGCTATGTAGTGTAGTAGAGAAAGAGTAGCAAATGTGGTTAGATGACGATGAATTGGTCATATATGAACAAAGTAATACACATCCATAAAGTAGTACATATCATATGCACAATGTGCATCCTTTCTGAAAGGCATTGCTTTCAAAACATCTAGTATGCATGTATTATACAATCCTAATAATTGATATCCTTTTTGCATACTTGTATTTTGATTTCTCAATAACACACATCACATAAATATCAAAATTATTTTTATGTATACATACCTTGACCGATGGCTGGACCCGGCCTATGAGTAAAGAAGGTTGTATTTGAATGAATTAGTTAACTAAACAATATACAATGATTTGCAGTTTATGCATACGACGATACATAGATAATTGACACATAACTGCATATGCTTTGCAAGTTAAGTAATTTCAATTGTTAGATAACACATCACATGGTAAGAGAATTACATACCTTGCTGTAGCCGACGGAACACGCAGTTTAACATGACGTACAAACGACATAACTCTATATGTTCAGTATATTGCAAAGTTGCAAGTATATTGCAAAGTTGTTTCAGGGATAGGCGGCATGCAGCGGAAAAGCAGCGAATTTAGGGGGGTACCTTATAATTTGGGGCACCGCCCTCTGCCCCGCCACTACTCCTCATAAAAAGCAGCAATTCATGGCCAATGGCAATTGGTGATAAGAGAATACAGTGTGGAAGTACTCTTTTGAAAGATTTGGTTTCCACAACAACAATAACAATAACTCGCCTATCATCATAAATAATCAGAATAATCATCATCCTCTGCGGTGCCTTCGGTGTGCTAATCTGTTGCTACCTTCTCTCAGTTGCATCCATTGTCATCAGCCCAAGGTAACGAATAATAAGTTAACATACAACAATACAGTAGCTACTAAACACCATACTAATATTATGAGTGCAATAATTAATAATGATGAAGGTAGTGAAGGGGGTGATAATAATGCCATCCTGCACTCAAACTTAATGAGAGGTACACTCCAAATAAAGGCCACTGAAATAGACATACGTCGTTCGGATGATGAAACTGTTATGCATAAGTTATCTGGAATATCATCTCCAATTGAAACTGATTATATATTAGAAGTCCAATCCACTAATAAAGTTAAATTTGACAATGAGAGTAAATCCAGATTGTCTACACAATCACAACAAGTACAAGAGTTGGAAAAATATCATATCTCGAAACGGTATGTCGATATGAGACATTTGGCTAGTGCTATGCGTTCTCATGCTGAAGATATTGTTAGGTATTATGAAGTTAGTAAGGTGCTTGAAGAGCTACCCAGTAGTAAGGGAAGTAAAACTAGTAGTGTTACTTCAGGAGGAGGACATCATCACAAACGTACATCATCAGTATCCACTGTATTGTCGAGTTTGGAGAAGGTATTGCATAAACCTGTCGAGGTGGCACAATACATTACCAATTCAGAACCCAAAACATCCAATTTAACATCAGATTTGGATAGTGTTTTTCATAGTAATGATAAGAAATCAAAAGGAGGAGATACTCTACGACGAACATCTGCAGTCTTACATCAGAGTTCACCAACCTTTGTTCGTCAGATAATGGTAGGTGTGGATGAATACTATGAGTCAATCTTTTCCGAAAAACGTCAATTCAGTAAGAAGACGAATTATGATTTTGTTCAGACTGTGGCAGAGCGGAGGAAGACGATTATTAATAATGCTTTCATTGAATTGATACATGCTTTACAGTCTGCTGATTTGGCATCTATAGCAAAGCGCAGTGCCGACTCTATTCCACAGCCTTTGGAATTGTTGATAAAATGTTTGGAGAAGTTCTTACTGACGGATGTTGTCATGGAGGAAGAGCAAGGGATGAAAGAAGTTGACCATGACAGTATCGAAGATAGTTTGGTAGTGGTATCACGGGGCACAATTGGAGATACGGCAAAGTCTTCACTCACCAGTTCTGTTGAGCCCGTATCAACAAGACATCGAGCGAGCTATGCCAACAGAGCTGCAGAAGAGAAGAATTGTAAAGCAGTATCAGAGTTGATCCTTTTGGATGAGAAGGAAAACGATGCAACTTCCAGCGGGGATTCATCAAAACAAATACTGATGATCACGGGACTATTGCCAGACGATCCTATTGATATTGGTATTGTTGCAATCTTTGGGATTATACTTTTCAAACTATTTGAAGGTCGTGCGATGAATATCCAGCTGGATGTATTACTGGCGTTTGGGCTTGGTTGTGGGATATTAGGTTATCGATTAGCCCTCCCAGCTACCTATATTCAAAAGAAGGGCAAAGAGGAGAGAAATCATTCTCATTCAAAACATGTGACAATTGTATTCCCAGATTCATCACCTCAAAAGGCATCTCCTAATCGCCGGAAGGCACAGACATCGCGACGAGAATTGTTAAGAAAGTCTACGGGCACACTAGATGTTACGAGCAGTCTGAAAGAGAAGCGTCTCAGTCTCATCCAAGCTTCGATGCGGAGTGTTAAGAACCTTGTGGGTCTAGATGATGGTCTTAAATCAGACAACTCTGAGGTTATTCCTGCCGCCAAGACATTTCCAAAGTTTCCCGAGGCTGCTAAAATTGGATCTCATCTGAACTGCTGGTCTGAGGGTGAAAGTTCTAACTTTCACGTTAGAGGTGGTAACTATTTGGAAGATAAAAAGAAGGTAGCATCAGCGGGATATCTATTTCCAACTCGAGGATGTGATTTATTCCTTACCGATAACCCTCCTATTAATATTGGCCGTAATCGAAGTATCTTGGAGGGGAAGTTGAGAGATGTACCAACATTTATCATCAACTATCGACTACCATGGGGAGTCTTTCTCTCATACAATGAAATTCCAGAGCGATTTCTACCATTTCTTCGAAGAGGAAACGGTTACGGCGACCTCACTACTCCTCTCCCGTCTTTGGCTGATATGCCTGCAGGAGATCGGGCACTGTGTAACTTCCTTTTGGCAGATACAGAGGAGAAGAATCATGTATTGAAGATGGTTCCAGTAGTTGTCGCTGGACCTTGGGTTGTAAAGCGAGTTGTTGGAGGCAAACCAGCAATTGTTGGGAATAAGTTGCCCATAACATATACTTATCAACCGCCTGAGAACGGACTTTGTGAGTATCTCGAGGCTGATTTGGATATTGTATCTAGTGCAGCTGCTCGGAATATATTGGCAGTTGTAAGAAGTTATACACAAGTCCTGACAATTGACCTTGGCTTTGTTGTTCAAGGAAATAAGGAGGACGAGTTGCCTGAGCAAATGATGATGGGCTTGAGACTTCATGGTTTAGACCCTTTAACGGCTGAGCTGTTACCTGAGTTTGATGATGGAGCATTGGAAGAACATCATTGGGATGATGATGGTAATGAGACTGAATAATAATAGGTATGGATAGTATGTAATAAGTGGGATTTGTACATATGTTCAAAAGGTGTAGAATACTCATAAGAGTGTTCGGTGTTTGTGCATATTATATGTTCAAATGAAATCAGTGTAGATAATAACTGTTAGAGTATAACGCACCACACTTGCAACAGTGAAATATGTGTGTGATTGAGACAACAAATGTTTAAACCGTACTGACTACCGCTTTGGAGTACGAAGCTTACATATACGACCATCTTAGAAATTTCATTTTGTAATAGGCTATCGTAGGAGGTGAGGACCAATAAAGGTTATAAGTTCACGGCGGCAATTGCAAGTATTTGATTACAGTGGCGTTTGATAAGACAGTATGGGTGGTGTTGTGTATGCGAATTATGGCGGTGGAGGGGGCGTAAACGGCTTGCTAGAAGATGAGAGTTGGTTTGCAATACAATTTTAGATGGTTGGGCTATTGAAGTACGATAGGCATCAAGTTTGAGCTGCCACTACGTTGAATACATATACCCTTTGATTGCTAAAGGTGATGTAGAGGGATTATACAGTATGCTATCAACGTCGAAGATTCGGGCAGCTCCAAGAAATTTTGCATAAGAGCCAAAATCAAAACTGAAGACAAAATAAGTGATGATATGAGGGGGATTGTTTATACCATTAATTGCCATTGCAAAATGCTTGAAGCGGAGCTGTTTTGTTATTGTTGTATTGGGGATGCTATGTCTTATATTTATTATTTATCACTAATATTCAAACACAATCTCACCTTAATAAAACTCTCTCTACAAACAAAATAATACCATCAAACAATTGGGTTACAATTATTAAAGAAGTACTATAATGTTTGCAGCACGTGCCTTATCAAGGTCGTCCATTGTTGCCCGAAGGGGTGCCATGGTCTCCCAGCGACGATCCAACCAAACAGTACCAAGGATGGGGTCTGCTGCTGAGATGGAGGCCGAGGCTATTGCCCAACTTCGTGCACGTGTACGTCGTCAAAAAGAAATTATGGATGCCACACAGCACAGTCATGCCGAGGAGGTTGCTGAGATGTGGAAATGGATTAAGATTTCATTCGTTGTTGCCACACCTGTTTGCGTCTTGTCAATTTTGAAGGATATCTTATTTGTACCACACGCACACCGTCCAACTGGTCCTTTACCCGATTATATGGCAATTCAAACCAAGGAATTTCCCTGGGAGTGTGAAACTTGTGCACTATTCGATTTGGAATGCTGGAAGAAGTGCCGTGCTGAGCAGGCAGCTGAGGGGGCTTAGGTGTGAGGAATGGGTGCAAGAATACAGTATGATTTTAGAAAGATAGAAGAGTGGGGGAAGCTGGGATTTGAAATGTAATAGTGTACTATTTTACCCTTTAATTGGGTGGTTATTAGAGGAGTTGCGTCCACACAATTTCTGTGTGCCAACGCGACTCTTATTTAGTGGCAATAATCAATAAATTATTTGAGTTGCTACGAAAGTGCTGTATATTATGTTTGTTTGTCAACTAGATATAAATAGGGGGTTTTCACTCAATACACGACACTTTAAACAGAGTACAGGGTTGAAGGGTACACCATTACCCTACCATAGTCGATTGATTGCTGAAGGCAAAATAGCTTTCGTGTATGAGAGAATAGACGATGATATGCTTTTTTATGAGAGAATAGATGATGATTATGCTTTTGTTCATAACTATGACAGTTAAGTTAATTTGGGGATAGAATACTTTAATTACTTATAATTCCCATAATTCCTCATCACTCCGCCACTTTTCCTTTCCACGATTCTAATTTACATCCAAACATAGTCATCTAATATAAGGGGTTAATGATATCTCCATAAAGCCATCACATCAAAATCCTATATCTCCTACCCTGCTGCTGCTTCAGCTTCTGCTTTAGGCGCCTCAGCCTCTGCTGGAGGTGCCGGTGGCGGAGCTGCTGCTTCTTTTTCAGCAATCAATTTCTTCAACTCCTCAATATCCTGTTTCATATTTTGTAACTCCATTGAGGTTTTAAGTACATCACTAAACTTCTCTTGTACTTTGGTATTCATTTCACGTACATCCTTTCTCGCCTTTTCAAGATCAGTTTGTAATTTATTAAAGTCTTCCTTTGATAGTACCTTCATACCAGTATGTGCCTCGATAATTGATGGATCCATATATTGTAGGGTACGGAGGAGTTTCTTACGAGCAAATTTGGCATGCTATTGTGTATATTTTTGTATGGTTGGTGCATGTTATATGATTTAGTATCCGGTATACGGGTAGAGATGATTGTATATTAGTGCATATGATATAACATCACTAACATATGTCAAATTCTTCTTTTGATTGCAAAGCTGCAATCAACCATTACAAATATCAATACTGTTAACTTACCCGAACCGATACAAATTTATAAGCATCCAAAACTAAGACAATTGTGAAGAAGAATAGAAATATTGTAATGGCTAGACTGGCATTTTTCACAAACGTCCATACTGGTACGCCCTTCTTATTCCCCTTTAATCCTTCTTCCGCGTGTGTAGCCATTATTCTATCAATAGTAGATTAGGGGCCGCTTGACGATACGATCCTATTATTTATGTGAAAAATAGACCTCGAAATCTCACCACGAAGGATTTGGGCATATTATTTTTTCTTAGTCATTAGCACACAGACCCACCATTTGATGATATTTGAGAAGCGAGCGCCTCATGAAACAATGAAACAGTGCTCTCATAAAGCAAATGATTGAAGAGACATTATATATTAGAAATGAAACATCGCCAACAAACCTCTAAACCGATACAAAAGTATGCCGTCAAACTCTGCCGACTATGAGAGTATCCTATCCTCGACCCATGAAGAAACAACATTATCAAGTAGTCAATAATGTACCATGTTCTATCCTTAAGAAAGAGAACAAAGATGATGATAGGTCAAGTACTACATGTAGTATGAGTAGATCTAGTAGTGATAGTTCTCGTAAGTCAGTACGAAGTGAAGATGAAAGGATACCGCAACATCATTATAATATGCATCGGGTATCATTTGCATTGAAAGAAGACGTTACAAGAGGGATAGATGCATTAAATGAAGTTCTATGTAAAGATAATAGTGATGATCTGAGAGATATCAGTACATTACAAGAAGAAGATCTCGAGATATCTACATTTGAAACAGTTATTAAAGATTACGAGAGAGATATGCAAAAGCTAGAAGAAGTAAATGTATCATTAACAGAAAAGGTGGCTCAACTGATGGTTGACAAGGCACAACAAGAAGAGGAGGATATATATGTTGATATGGTCCTCAATGAAGAGAAGCTACAAAAGACAATAAGAAAGTTGACAAGGAAGCTAAAGATTGAAAGACAACTCGTATCTCAATTAGCAGAGAACTTGAAATCAGCAGCAGATAAGATAAAAGATACAGAGAATGAAAGAGATGCCTGGAAGGAAAAGTATGAGCACTCAATGTCAATGAGAATATATTAAATGATAACAAATTACAAATACAGAGTATTAGGGGTATATTATGATAGACTAAGATCGGATACGCACCGACCACTTATTTAGGATACCCTTATGTTTAAGGTATAGTATATCTTAGTATCTCTACCACCCTTACGGTATGATTACCAGGCTTTCTCTCTAACTTGTAAGCTTCATTTATGATATGTTCAAACCTCTATACAAAGCTTGAGTCTTAGGTGAGAGTGCCTAGAGGAGTCGAGATTGCAAGCAATGCGGGAATTAGAAAAAAAAACGTTTGATGTAGAGGAGCCCCGCATTCTTGGTCTATGAGGCCGTCTCAATCATATACCGTGGAGCACTAAGTTATCTATCGCAAGTATTCTCCCTGATATCCTTAATACTTGCCGGTGTGCGGCTTTGGCAATACAGCATGCAACAGCTACGCCGACATACCCATCTTGGTACTAACACAACAAACAACAACAATGATGATATTGATATTCAATATATGGATCTTAAAGAACCAGCTCAGGATAATATAACCAAAACAGTGGTACAAAAACAAGAATATGATGCCATGTTAGTTGCAATGGATGAATATGAACTTGAAATTGAAAGATTAGAAAACTTGAATGCAACCTTGACAGCAAATGTTCAGACTCTGACCTCTGCTGCATTAGATGGAGGAGGAGATACTAGTGAAATTGATGATAGTTTAACCAATCGACAAAGATCTATATCAATGGATATAAGTCCCAATGAGGAATACAACAACCAAGAAGATGATGATATGATACTAACAGAAGACCACTACATTAATAAGATAAGTAAATTACAACGTCAAAATGTAAAGAAGGATAAACAGATGGAACATAAGAAGAAGTTAGTATCTCAACTGTCAATGAATCTTAAGACCGCAGCCGAGAAGATATCCGAATTTGGTCGAGAACGAGATGAATGGAAGGCAAAGTATGAAGAAGCTGCAAAAGCACAATCTACAACAACAACACAACAGAATACTAATGATGAGGAAGAATCAACAAAGCAAATACACAACTATCAAATACAAGTAATACAAAATGAATTATCATCATTATTAAATACCATACAAACAAATAATAAATCAAATTCCAAACATCGTGAACATTTATTAAATGAATATAGGAATGATGATACTACTATATTATCAATGGAAAAACCCGAGGATACATTAAAGCGAGTTATACGTCATTTGAGGAATGGAGATGAAAATGAAGGTGATGATGATGATTCTGTTACATTGGAGAAAAGTAATAAAGATGAGATTAGTGATATGACATCAACACAACAGACTGGAGGCGGGGTAAATAGATGGGATAGTGTAACATCTATATTTGGTCGCGGTGGCAGTCCAAGTCTACAAGAAGTCGTAAGTGTTGATAATGTCTATGGCAACTCTAATGACGATGAGGAACAAGAAGAAGATATTGAGCCGCCCACAAGTGAAGATAGTTCTACTACTAATCTTCATGCACCACAGTCAGTTGAAGAAGATGTTGAAACCAATACGGAGGAAGAGAAGACAATATCACCACAAGAGTACTTTATCAAATCTATACTAAAATCAAGAGGGTATCCGGGTACAACCTTCTCTAGTTTGAAATGTGGTTATTATAATACTCCGACAGTATATCAAACAGCAAGCTATGGTTTGGCACTAACAAAGGCCATTCGTTCATCTGATACATATACAGTTCAATCTCTCCTAGACGCCGGTCTTCATCCTAATGCTTGCAATGAGTTTGGAGAGTCAATCCTCCACGCGGCATGTCGACGGGGTGATTATGCAATGATTCAAGTCTTAATTGAAGCGCATGCCTCTGTTCAAGTTGTAGATGACTTTGGTAGAGCGCCTTTACATGATGCTTTTTGGACTGCAAGTCCCAACTTGAATACAATACAGCTACTAATGGATCAAGATCCGTGGTTGCTCTGTCTCATGGATTCACGAGGAAGTACTCCATTGGAGTATGTTAGGAAAGAGCACTGGAATATATGGATTGACTTTTTGAGAGATACCGCTGATAGATATTGGCTCAATGTGAATAATGACAAGAGACAAGATGATGATGTTGTACATCCGAAAGAGCCGCCACTAGCATTTGTTGAACCAAACTCACGGCCTTTATCCAATCCAAAAGAGATTGATCCGACCGATTTAGAACCTATTAAACTCATTGCAAACGGTAGTATCACTCTACAAGATTTAACCAAAGCGGAGGAAGAGCACGATACCGTTGATGATGTTAGTGAAGATGGAGATAGGGTTGATACTATTTCAAATAATGAGACAGAAAAGACGGAACAAGAGGATGTCATTTCTGCTGAGGGCAGTATTGCTGAAGAAGTTTCAAGCAAAGACGAGCAAGCCGAAGAACAATTGAAGTCAGATGATATTGAGAGGCAAAATGTTGAGACAATATCCATCGATGATACTGGTGACCAATCAGATTCATCGACGGAAGAAAGAGAAGATAACCTGGAAGATCAAATACAGGTGCCAATTAGCAGTTTAAGTGTGGTGGATCAACAAGTTGATAGTGACGACTCAGAGAAAGGAGAAGATATAAACGACAGCAACACCCATGGTTCAGAAGAGACGGATAGTGCTGAGAAAGTTACTCAACATGGCACTATTTTGCTTCCCCAATATGCAGAAAGCCATGACGCGATAGAGAGTGTTTACGGTGTTCATACTGCATACGAAGACCAAACGAGTCAAAACGAAGAATTGGAGCAAGATATTGAAGATGATTATGAAACTGATGACGATAACTATATTGCCAAGGAGCCAAAGGATGATAATAATAGCCAGGAGGGAGAACAGTTGGAAGAGGCTGTCGATGAGATAAATAGTGAATGCAAGCCAAGTGAAGTCGTTGAGAGTTCAAGTGAAGATGATCTAGAATCAAACGTCGACACCTCAAAGTATCAAGAGATGGAAGAGCCGTCTGAAACAATCGAAGAAATAAATTCAGAAATACCTGAACCAGTTAGTAGTTGTCAAGGCGAACAACAACTCGAAGAGGATGAAACTGGAAATGAGGCATCTCAAGCTTGCCTCGTTGATGACGATGAAACACTGAACGAGCTGAGTGATATTCCTACATCGATCAATGTTTTGCCAAAGAACCATCGATCTGATGTGAGTACTGTCATGACATCGGCTACAGCTATCACAGATGGTACTCAAGCTCGAATCACTGCAGCAGGAGAGAGTAAAGTTCTATCCAAGACTATTGACAAAGTGAAGGAACAACTCGATACTGGTATCGATGGAGATCGGTCGCTAGGCAACTACCACAGTGTAGTATCCCAATATACATCATCCTCTAAAATCTTGCTGCAAGATGAGACTCTCAAGTCTCGTCTCAGTCGAAAACACCTCTACAACCGTCAAGGATCTCTTACAACAGATGACTTACTACATGTAGAAGATGGAGCAAAGGATATAACCTCACTTGGAGACCGACAAGTGTTGGTCACTTCAACTGATAATGAAAAGTACATGGTACCCCGATATAAGCCACCCACAATGCCACCAGAGACAAACAAAGATGCAATGCCATTCAAAAAGGGACTTCCAGACGGGTATTACACCTACAAATCATCCTCTGGTAATGACTACTCTGGTCAGTGGAAGGCTGGTAAACGAAACGGCTTTGGTAGGGCCAAATATCGTCAAGGTGAAGTGTATCATGGTCAATGGGAGCTTGGTCGAAGAAGTGGACATGGTTGTCTATACCTAGTAAATACTGATGTTTATGACGGAGGCTGGAAACTTAATAAAAAGCACGGATTAGGAGTATATTACTGGGCTGACGGTGAAGTTGACATATCATGGTATGAACATGATGTCAGGAAGGAGTCTGTTCGATGGACTAAAGATAGAAGAAGAGCATATGCCCTCGACTTGGCAACGTCAAAGAAGGAGCAGATCTCTCTTGTAAGGGCGGCAAATAAGATCAAGGAGTGGGAATTCAAGAGTCAAACATTGTAGGAGAACCGAGATAGCAGGTGTAACTCTTTATAAACATATAATGATATCATAAGGTACATACTTATTATGAATCCACAGTTGCATTGTAATTTCCGTATTGCAATGTGTGTAACCCTTTGCAAAGGCTGATGATACGATAATATCTTTCAAGGTATCCTAAACGTCATACTTCAAGTCGCCTCTCCTCACAACCTCATACTACTAATACCTAAATAACACTATAGCCATGAAATCGTTTTTCCTACTCTCCCTCCTTGTTGCCGCTGCCTCCGCCTTCGTGGCCCCTGCTAACAAGGCTGTTGGTAAGAAATTTTTAGTGGTGAAGATTTGCAATTACTTTCATTGGGTATCTTTGATGTGGAGAGATGTTGGAGGGAGCATGTCAGTTTGGCCTCCTTATCAAGCTCCTCTATTAGCTTGGTATATCGCTACTGTCGGATATAAATGCTGATTCTATGCGGGTGGTTTCCAAAGAAATATTTGCTGGATATCTCGAGTATGATTTTACTTTATTATGCACACATGTATCTCACACATTCCCTTCCTTATCTCACCTACCACTAAAATGATAGCCATGACTGGAAGGTCAATCCCAACAACACCAAACATGGTAATTGATGGATCAGTAGTAGAATCAGCAGTTAACACAGCTAATATTGTTGCTACAAGCAGTGGAGATAACGGTGGTCTTTTCTTCCCTGTTGCCGGACTTGCTTCAGTTGCTGCCCTTATCCTTTTCCTTGCCCCTCCATTGAAGGAGGACTAAACATAAAAAAGTCCTTTATCTTCATACATATTTTAATGAAAAACAATTAGAGACTTGGCAATGGATTTTGGTTGGATGTTGGATGGATTGGTGCTAAGGGAAAGGGGTGATTATTCATTCATTTAGATATGAGATTCATCTCCTTTTTGCTATGGCTAATAATACTGTACTACTCTTGGGTGTTGGTTCTAGACTTATACTTGGGGGTGCAGTTCTTGTTGAGATG
>Ga0214480_100531_pt1 | contig 19096 bp, 9 predicted proteins | sample M1_20Mar14CPVII9_3_FD_165042 | JGI IMG/M metagenome (GOLD analysis project Ga0214480, IMG submission 165042) | Marine eukaryotic communities from Monterey Bay, California, United States - M1_20Mar14CPVII9sort6BwellE17 | ecosystem: Environmental > Aquatic > Marine > Unclassified | place: USA... | reverse complement strand
ACAGCCACATGGGGGCAGATTTCTTGCCTCAGATTCCGATTTCTGCCGACTTCCAGGCAGTGTTTGGCCATCAAGTGGCACCTCAGAGATGTAGGCTTGCTATAGTAGTGCTTGTTTGGCATTGTATTTGTGCATAACAATTTGATGAACACATTCAGCATATTTCTAAGGCCCTCCACCATACTTTTACAGCCACATGGGGGCAGATTTCTTGCCTCAGGCAGGCGATTCTGATTTACTCTTTCGACTTCCAGGCAGTGTTTGGCCATCAAGTGGCACCTCAGAGATGTAGGCTTGCTACAGTAGTGCTTGTTTGGCATTGTATATGTGCATAACAATAGTTGATGAACACATTCAGCATATTTTTAAGGCCCTCCACCATACTTTTACAGCCACATGGGGGCAGATTTCTTGCCTCAGATTCCGATTTCTGCGGACTTCCAGGCAATGTTTGGCCATCAAGTGGCACCTCAGAGATGTAGGCTTGCTACAGTAGTGCTTGTTTGGCATTGTATATGTGCATAACAAGGTGATCTATTGCTGCCCCTCCTCAGCCCATTAAACTTTTTTTAGTATTCGCTATACTTAGGTATTCACCTACTTTACGTATGTAGCGGTAGATTTTGAGACCTCCAAAAGTTGAGTACGGTGCACTTTAGACACAAGATACCGTAAAATACTTGCCACCACTAATGATGCATCGGCCGTTATCTAGTATCAAGGTACCTAGGAATTGTCTATTGCAACAATATTGTTGGCAGTTCCTCATCCCGATTGATATTGCAACAGTGTGGAGAAATATATTTACGGCGGAGGTGGGGAGACAACTCATAAAAATCACCAACTAATCAACACGCACCCAAATGGATTTCCTAACCTCAGCCGTATATGGCGGCAGCAGGTCTAATCAGGATATACAAATAGCAAGTAGAGATGATGACTATGAAGAAATTGAGGCAGTATTGACACCACCCCGTCGTCGTGCTACGTCGAGAAGTGACAGTCATGATGACGAGCAGTATAATATAGGTGTCAATGGAGTTGAAGAAGAAGAAGAAGAAAGTAACGAGGAGCAAGAGGAAGAGTCGCCGACATCACCTCATATTGATAATACATGGATTAACACATCAAAAGAAGACTACCATCGTCAACCAGCGGCGGTGGAGTCAGTGGTAGCTTCACCATCAAACTCAATAATGAATGACCTATCTGACTTGGAGCGATCAATGAACGACGATGTATCCTCCGTCAAAGATTGGTTGCGCACCGTTAAATCTGAGAGGGATAAACTTCGGAAAGAAAAGAGTAATTTGGTATTGCAATTGACTAGCGAAAGACGAAAGAATGAAGAGGAAGTGAATAGATTGAATGTATTAATGGAAAGGGAACAGGGTATATATAAGGAACAAAATGAGATGCTGGTGGATGAATTGAAAAAGTATAAAGAAGAAGTCAAGACATTATCCGCTACAAACAGTACTACAATTGAAAGTGAAGTATCCACACTCAAGTCACAATTAGATACAACTAAAGTCAAGATAGCCACCCTTGAAGAAGCATTAGTACGTGAAAAATCTACATCAACATTACGACAAGCCGTGGCGGTCGAAGAGGCACATAAAGAACACTTTGAAAAATTAACTGCAACACTAGCCGAACAGGAATCAAAGTTTGAATTGGATATACAAGAGATGTCTAAACAAAAGGAGGAGAGTCTAGATGAGGAACGATTGGCACATAGTCAGACTCGTGATGAACTTAATAGGGTAAGAGTTGAGAAGGAAAGAGTAGATAATGAATTGGTAGAGATGGAACAAGAGTTGGGGAAAGTAGTACTTGAGCATGAAAAGTGTGGTATGTTGATTCAAGAATCATCAGCTTCTGTCAAGGAAGAACTTGCAAATATTACCACAGAGTTAGACAAACTACGTCAAGAACACATCACTCTTAAGGAGGAATTACAAACAGCTCTATCAGATAAAGAAACAGCAGAGCGGCAAGCCTCAACAACTACAGCCCGTCTCTCTGACGTGCAACATCAACTGAAGAATGCACAGTCAATACATTCACAAGAATCACATCGTATATTGGAACAAATGAAAAGTATGAGTGAATTAGTCGAAGTTACAAGTGATGACCGCGATACTGCCCAGCGTGAGCTACAAGTAGTCAAAGGCGAGGCTGCATTACTCACCAAGGCGAATGAAGATGCCCAGGCTGAGTTGACTCAACTAAAGTCCGATGCCATTAAACGTAAGGAAGAGATCAAAACATTGAACGAGGCAAGGAAGATGTTTGACACGTATGAAAAGGAGAGTAAACTTGAGATTATACGGTTACAACAGAAGTTGGAGAGTACAACTAGTGATATACTACGTAGTGTACAGAGTTCTGATAGTGGTGATAGTCTAGTAAAGTCGGATAATGGTGATAAGGATGTTGAAACCAAGGAGGCAGGTATGATTAAGAAGAAGAAGAAGATGCCGACACTCCCCACTTTAGTTGACGAGGCTAGCTTTGCCAATACAGAAATTAGTATTGTTGAAGAATCTACACCCGAAATGAACTTGGTCTGTGATGAATTATTAGCAGTGACCAAAGAACGTGATGCCTTTAAAGCTGAAATCGATATATTCAAACATGAATGCAACTCACTACGTCGTATGGTTGACACGCTAAGACCAAGCGATTCAGTAGGAACTGATGAAGAGGATCTCAAATTGAAGTTAATAAAAGCCGAGGAGGCATTTGTTCAGATTGAGATTGAAAAGTGTGAAAAGATTGGCATGATCGCGTCAGAAAGGGATGCATTGGCCAGAGAAGTTAAGACTTTAAAGGCTAGCATGTTGACTAAGAATGTTAACAAGGATGGTGATGATGATTTAAGTGCAGTGGTAGGAGGAGATGATATCGATACGTTACGGGAGAGGTTGGATACTCAAGTCAAGGTTAATGAACGATTGTCTAAAGAATTAACAATGTTGAAGGATACAGTTGTCAAGTCTCCATTAGAAGACATGCCCGTCAAGGAAGTAGACCAAGAAGGTGTCGCGACACAACTCCAAGAGCAGCTCGACGTCAAGATCAAGGAGAACGAGAAGCTCTCATCTGAGCTCATGGCACTCAGACAGACGTCTACTAAGGATGAAATGATAGCAGCAATAGAAGTTGCAAAAGATATCGAGGATATGAAACAAGAACATCGTGTTGAGGTCAAGTTACTAAAGGAGGAACATGCCGAGCTTAAGACCAAGACAAAGCTACTCGTTAAAGAGAAGGATAACTTAGTGGATGCATACGAAGTGGAGAAACAATCAAATAATGATCTAGAATCATCACTTGAGGAGATGGTAAACTTACTCCAAGCTGAACGAGATGATCATAAAAAGAAGGCTGATGAATTTAAGATCATCAAGAAGAAGTTGAAGAAGATAGAAGAAGACACTGGCGTTCAAACGTCGTATACTGAATTGGAAGATGGGGAAGATGAGAGTGGCGATGATATCGAACTTGCTAGTCTCAGGAAGACTAATAAGTCACTAAAGAACAAGTCGAAGCATCTAACAAAGGAGTTGGTTGATAGTACCAAGGTAAGTTATGTTTGACGATTATTCGTATACTAAGCCCGCACGGTATTGATATGTTTGCCAACTCACCCTCTTCATCTCATCTCTTCTTAATTAGGCATTTGAGGAGACAATTACATCGTACGAGTCTGTTATTGCCAAGGTCAAGCATGCAATGGCAGAGAAGAAGGAAGAGAACGAGAAACTCAAACATGAGTTGGACGAGGCTAAGATTGCCTTGGCAAAGATGGATAGTAAAGATACTGAGGCACATGAAGAAGAAATCAACAACTACCGTGAGGCTGTAGATGTGCTCAAGAAAAAGTTGGAGGAAGGAGCATCAACTATTAGACTTCTTGAACAAGATAAGACGAAGTTACGTTTGGAAGTAGGCCGGCTTAAGAGCGACTTCACCGAAGTTATCTCACAGTTTGAGAAAGAGTTATCATTATCATGTGAGGCAAGTGAAGTGGCTTTACGCGAAAAGCACAAAGAATGTGAGGCTGTCAAAGCAGTACTAGACAAGAGCAAGGCTGAGCTAATGAGGGTGAGATCAGAGCTTGCCAATGCTGAAGGGCAAGATAACGAGTCTTCTCAAACTATCCTTAATCTAAGATGCGAATTGAGCGAGAAGGAAACGAAGCTTGAGAATACCTTGCTCAATCTGGATACTAGCATCGAGTGTAATAGTAAGCACGAGAAGACTATTCGTAAACTTCGTGAAGAGTTAAATGAACTTGAGTCTGATAAGGAGGAAGCAGAAACATTATTGGGTCAACTCGAAGTATCTAAAGCTGAAGAAGCACAAACCTACCAGGGTGTTGTTGAACAACTTGAAGACAAAGTTCAAGAAGTTATGACATCTCTTGAAGAGAATCGAGAGTTCTATCAAGACCTGCGCTCCGAGTGTGCCAAATTAAAAGAAGAAAAGGAGACGGTCGTTGAGGAGAATGTCGAACTCAGTGCAAAGGTTTCATCGTTAGCCAAGGCTCAAGCTGATCTCTCTGTTGATTGTGCCAAGCAAAAAGAAGAGATTGCCAAAGTTACAGCACTTAAGGATGAGAATGAAACTCTCAAGGCACAAATAGAGCGACAACACGAATCGGTTGACTTCATTGAAAACCAACTTGAAAATATTCGTGAGGAAGTTAAAACAACTGAGGAGGCTAGACAAAAGTCTATAAAGGAGACTGAGGTAGCAAAAGAGGAACTGCATAAGGCTATGTTAAAGCTTGATAATTTGTCAAACACCAATCAGCAGCAGCGAGGTCAGATTGATAGCTTACAGGATGAAGTAATGACGATCAAGGGGACAGAAGAAGAGCTTAAGAGAGTTACTGCAGAGCTCGATAATGCCCAAAAGCTAAACGCAGATAATGAAGAGGCAATGTCAGAACTGAAGAACAACATTCAATCTCTACAGCGCCAGGTGAAGTCGATTGAATCTGCCAAGGAAGAGAGTCGGCAGATGTATGAGCGAGATATATCCTTGCAACAGGCGGAGGTTGAGACATTGCGAGTAAAGCATAATGACACTCAAACGAAGTTGGATTCGTTGTCGGAACTGGTGACCAATCTGAAGGCTGCTCTTGAGAGCGAGAAGGAGAATGCACAGATCTTACTATCCCAATTCAAGAAGAGTGAGGCCGATCGTAAGTCTCATGTTAAGCAAAAGGGCGAGTTGGAGGCTGAATTGGCGAGGATGTTGATGACAGATCAAACCAAAACTGAGCAGATTTGTAACCTAGAAGGTGTGGAGAGGAAGCTACAAAAGTCGGAGGTAGAACTCACGGATCTACGAGTAAAGAAGGAAGAACTAAATGACCTTCGATTGCAAATGCTAGAAACTGAAAACTTGCACAACGACACAATCACTGAGCTCAAGTCCAAGATTGAAGCTGATAAGAAACAGTGTGTATCCATGGAGGAGAAGATCAGTTCATTAGAGTCTCATATATTGAGTCTACAACAAGAGTTTAAGCGTACGCTTCATAAGAAAGAGGAAGAGGCTTCACATTTGAGGGTTACGTTGCAGGAATCAACAGACAAGATTGATCAAAATAATGATTCTATGGATAGTTTACAACAGATGTTGAATGATGCTATCCGTAGCCGCGCTAATACTGATGCTACACTGCAAGAGAGTCTACAGCTGCTTGAACAGCAGAAGAGAATTGATATCAAGAGGAAGGGGGAGATTGCAAAGTTGGAACAAACCGTGGAAATACTCAAGAGTAAAGAAAGGTATTTGGAGTCGTATGTGCAGTCGTTGAAGAAACAGATAAGAAGAAGCTAGTATGTGAGTTAGAGGATAATACTGGAGGTTCTGTTGTATAGTAGAGTATAAAAGAAGAAGTAGTAGATGATTTGATGTTAAAACTACAGTTTTTATTGTATTCTAATAGGAGAGTATATGACTACTTGTCACTTACTTCGAATCACAGGTCTTTTGCAGGTATGTGGAGATGACGGCTTTACATACAGCTTTTTACATCTGGACTGAGTAAGTATGATTGTGTACAACAAAGGTATGGGATTTCTAGAAGAAGAAAGGACAGTTTAGTTAGTAGCCTATTACTTTACAATATACCATACAGGATTTAAGTTTCCTATTCTTGTGTACATGTGCTTTTAAAAGATATCACCAAGGACATCGTCAACAGTATCCGCTGCAAGTGCCTTCTGGACTTCGACTTCTTCATTAAGAGAGGGGGCAGTAATTGCCTTGAGAGTCAATAGATCCTCTGGCTTGGTATCTGGTAAGAACATCTTTGAAACACTAGATGATTCATCCTCACTGGTATCGCTTGTATCATTATCTGTTGATACAAACCAACCATATGACGGTCCATCGTTAATAACACTTCTTGTTTCCCACGGTGCAGTGGTAGTCTCTTCTGCATCCATGTTTGTCAAGAGATTAAGATTCAAATGTGAAATAGATGGATGTGAAGCCGTCGTAGAAGTCGATACTGTGGCCTGCATCTCTGGTAAGGAAGGGAATGCAATATCTTGTAGCTCTTGAACATTAATAACAGACTTGTTAGTTCGTGGTGAGGGTGATACCACAACCGATGGACTTGATACCTCATGAACAGCAGCCCCATCGGCTAAGGCAATGAAGGACTTTGAACATCTACTAAATGAAGATGTCCGAGCCTTCTTGGATGAGGGGGGTTCTTCGTATTGTTCAGTATCATTCATGTTATCACGAAGAGGAGAACCAGTATAGCATGGCATAGTATTGGCTGCCATTATTTCTTGAGGTACGTCATCGGTCGTCGATGTTGTTTCATCATCGGCAAAGATATCAGACAAGAAGTTCTTGGTAGACGATGATATATGAGCGGCTGACCTCTTTTGTAGCTGAGTATTAGAGGATGATGATCCGCTGCTCATATTAGTAGCAGAATAATCTTGAGGAGCAAGTGGGTCTGTCGGAGTGATTATTTTATGAAGATGTTTAGCAGTAGCGGTAGTAGCGGTAGTTGATATCGATGACGTTGTCGTTAACGCCGATGCGGCCTGGCTCGTCAAGCAAGAGTTGCTTGATATGATGAGACCATCATCATTGTTGTTGTAGTTGCAGTGAGTTGCAATAGCAGTTGCAGATGTGTTGTCTTTGACTCTAGACTGAGAACTCATGGTATGGTATATTGTCGTGATGAGTATCAATACATTCAGTACAGGTGCAGAGTAATATTATACAACTTTCTTTACCACGAAATAAAACTATATGTGGTCTCAGAAACAGGTGATAGATTGAGTTGTGGATAGCTTAATGAAGTAGTATGCTCATACTATTTGTATTAATTAGAATATAAATAGATGCAATGCATTATGCAACTTCATCGGCAAGTTAATTACTGTCTCTCTTTTTGTTCAAGTAAAATATTAGAACCATTGTCGGTGGGAGATTGTGAATGGAAATATTGTCTCATAAAGCAACAAAAGAACACAAAAACGATTACCGCTTCAAATTCTCAAACACTATGCAACTCAAAATGTTTTGACAAGCAAACCACGTAATAGCTCTTAGATAATAAGGCTACTATCAAATCAACACGTAAGCATATCACATATGGCGGCTTCTTTATTCCTTCTTCATATTGAAGAGCAACTCTCGAATATCACTCTCTTACCTTACTGAAGATTTGAAGTTATTGCTCGCTTTGCAAATCATTTGATCAATATGCCTACTCGTACTCCTCAATTTGTCCTTGCACTAAAGTCAATCATAGGCAGGAAACATGCATCAGTCATCGTTGAACCAACAATGCTGCCAAAGCCACCTATCATTAGTCTCATCCATGATATACAACATACATACAATGAATTGAAGACATCTATTATGTATATTGCCAAAGAATATATCATCAGTGATAAGTCTCAATCGGAGATACTCTTTCTAACATCAATACTACTTGCAGTATTACTATTTGCTATTATCCTTCCTACCTATGAAGCACTCTTTGGTAGTGAGTATGAAAATGAAGACGATGTAGTAGATGATGATCAGTATAATATCATCTCCTCGAGTAGATCAAGAATTATAGAGAACAAGGAAGTGTCATCTCCAAAACCATTACGAAGGACTTCTAATCTCATGTACAAGCCTGGTGTGGGTGTAGTTGAAGTGATATATGAAGAGCCACCATTACTCCGTCTGTCAAGTGATGGAAGTACTAGTGATCAATCATTAACTGGTAGCATGTGCAGCAGCCATTTCAGTGATTTAGAAACGATTGAAGAGAGTGAAGAGGAGTACCTTCAAGATGAAGATACCAATGATGATAACAACCTCATGCCACAGTTGGATACCACCATAGAAGAAGAGGACGATGAAGAAGATCAACTACTAGAAATCTTAGAAGAAGAACCGAAAGAACCAGATGATTATGTGAAATACTATGAATACCTCGTTCTTCAAGGTTTGAGTTTGCAAGGGTCATAAGACAAGCAATGATATGTCACCAAGGTTAAACGTTGAAGTCTCAGGGAAAGATTACACGCATAATTTGAAAATAATGGACATTTGATATGCCCAGAAGAATCCGAGACGAGAGAAAGACAAGTGAGCTGTTCACACTCAAGCAAATCATGTGAATACGAATGCAAGATGTTGCAAAGCGAAGGTACAGGTACCTCCTTAAGTACCTCTTTGCTTTTGACCTACGGCCTACGATTCCGACATCGTCTGATACCCCTCAACGAGAAGCAAAAGAAGAGCAATATAGTTAAAGGGGGGTACTACCTGGAGTCGAATGTATAATAGTAGATTAACGAAATAATGTAATACTACTGTTGCAAAATAGATACACAGATACTAGACTGCTAGTACAATTAACTAATATCCTGAGATCCAGATCTTGTTTCGAACTTCCCTAAGGTAATACAATCTGATACAATTCATTTTTATATACAATCTTCACACACATATATTCTTCACCCACGCAGCACCACAACAAATAGAATCGAGTCGATCTACTACCGTTTAGGGCACAACCCCCTCAAATGACACACAACACCAACAACTCTCATACAACTGCTAAGACATAATCAGTAGCGACTGAGATATTATCATCATCAGCAACACTGCTGACTGTACTGGCATTACTCTCCTTTTCATAATACTCATCACTAACATCTCCTTCGCCACACAGCTCTCCACACTTGGTAGTGTAGACTGAATTACTTAATGCAAGTAATGTTGAACAAATATTCAACAACCCCACGATAGTGCCGCCCAACGAGCCAACGTCAATCACACTAACGAGGAAACAAACAGGTATATGATGTAATAGGATAAGATACATCGAAAGTCTTGGTACATTGCAACAATGATGTTCATGTGTCCCATACTTCCTTCCACACGATGCTATAATAACCCACGATGATAAGATAAAGCCAACAAGTGATACGGCAAACAATGCAAGAGCTTGAATATTATCTACACGTCGTATATGGGTAGAAATAAAGCTGAGATACGCTACGTCACCAACAATGTCAACACTTGCTGCCATGATATCTCGACGGACTACTCCACCATCAGTTTTCTTAGCGAAAGCAGAATGCAAACTTGCATTGGCAGTACTACTAGCATAGCTAATGATTGACGATACTCTATCCTTGAGAGGTGTAGGCGATGACAACTCTACAGGTACAGTAGAATCATTATTTGTTGTTGTGACTTCCTTCTTCTTCTTGTATGTGTATTCTAATTCATCTTTCGGGGCTGTGCCACATTCACACCCAAGGATGTATCCAACATCATCTCCTGCTTGAGGAACACATCCTTTACGCTGAAATGTAACCTCAACTTCATAGTTATTATTATCATCGACAATGCTACTTTTTAGATCAGCAGATGATGCAACAGGTGATGATTTGTTGCGTACCAATGGCAAAGTCTTGGCGATTGATGTTGATGGTAGTGGAACTTCTGTAGACATTGGTGCGTAGTCTTCAACATCCTTGTTAGAAGACTTGGTATCCTCCTTTTGAACATTGTCATCATCTCTATCATCCTCTAATGAAGGTTTCACTGATTCTACCTTGACAAGTTCTAGACTAGGAGGGATCATAGTCGTCATATCCTCTTGCTTAACACTCGTCATCGTATCTTCATCGGGAGTTGACAAATTATCATCCCGATCATCATCCACGGGCGTATCATTTGCAGTGGTTTCAATATTAGTAATACTGGTTGCAAGTGTTGTCTTGGTTACTCCTGTTGTTGATACAGTCTGAAGACTATTATCACAATCGTTGATAATGGAGACCGTCATTTTGATTTGTCTATTAGATTATTATATTAGTATTATTAACTCTGACCTCGATATTAGTTGTTTTTGTTGTTGCGAGAGCAGAGCAAGTTACCGCTAAGAATGAGAGCTATGTATGTGGAGTGTATCAACGTATACTCAGTTAATTGTTTGAACAAGAAGCGAGTAAGGGCATGCTAATGCGCAGCAAGGAGGACACGTGTTTGAATTCTGCGATAAGCTGTCGATAACGCAAGAAACACTATCGCTCTCAACCCAATTCACACACCCTACTACTAACAACTATCTTTAGTTTATCAATAGCAATAGCAATATATACAAACATGGATTGTTCTCTCAAGGCCGCCGCCACCGCCAATAGTGCACATCATATGCACAAATCATCACCGTCCACACATTATAACAATAACAAGCGAGTACTCGTAGAACCATCACAACATGATCATCACGCCGTCGAGACAGTCCTATCACCTCGTAATAATAATCAAATTCTACAAACTTCATCATCATCATCGACTTCATTAAGTTGGACATCAAGTGAAGAAGAGAACGACGATAATGATGAGAATGAAGAGCCAACGAGTAACACATTGCAACAAACAAACAAAGTACAGGATGATAGTAAATATCTAGCACAGCACAAATCACAAACACTATTGAAAGAAAAAGAAATACAATGGCAAAATGAACGTCGTGAATTAACTAATGAGTTGATCAATAGCACAAAAGCATTTGAGGAGACTATATCCTCTTATGAAACTGTTATTACCAATATAAAGTCATCTACTGAATCGCAGATTCATGATTTAATAAAAAAGTTTGAATGTACATTAGAACAAGAACGCGACGCGAATAGGTTGACAAAGGATGAACTCGATAATGTTATAGTTGAGAAAGAGGATATGGAACAAGAGCTGGGTAAGTTAGTTATCGACTATGATAAATTGATAGAGGAAGGTATGGAAAAAGATAAAGATGCCAATATGAAGGGGCATATTAAGGTTAAGGAATTGCAATGGAATGAAGAGCGTGTGAGACTTGAGGAGGAGATCAAATCTTTGAAACAGGAAAGATCTGCTGATGTCCAATCCAGCAATAGCAGCAGTAGTAGTAATGCATTGCAAATTCAACTCCAAGCAGCAATGAAGGAGGCAGACGATATGCGAAAGTTCAATACTACTTTACGCAGTGAACACAATGAAACAATTACACAGCTTGAATTAGAATTAACAGAAGAAAGGGAGAAAAAGACTGAATATCTGCGTGAGAATATTAGTCTTAAGGAGAAGAATACATACTTGGTTGAATCTAATCAACGGCAAGAGGAAGAGATTAATATCTTACAGACTGAAGTGAATGACACCAAGGAAGAGCTACAGAAGGTATCATATGATCTCAATGTAGCTCAAGAAGAACTACAAAGAGTTACCACCGAGCTTGATGATGCCCTAACTTATACTAAAAACATGAATACAGAACATGAAGAAACTACATCAAGGTTAAACAAATTACAGATTCGACTCACGTCGGTAGAGTCTACCAAGGAAGAGAATCAGAAGATGTATGAACATGACATATCTACACATGTTGAGGAACTCGAAATCTTGCGGGTACAATATAGCGAAGCTCAAAGGAATATTGCATCTCTTTCAGAACGATCAACCAACCTTGAAGAGACTACAAAATCTCTACAATCGCAGTTGGAAAAGAGTGACAAGGATCATAAGGCGCACATCAAGTCGAAATCTAAAGAGTTATTACAATCTACACAAGCATTCGAGGAGACAATCTCATCATACAACTCGATGATTGCCAAGTCAAATGAATCAAATGAAAAGATGAAGCACGAGAATAAGATACTCAAGACTGATTTAGACAAGGTCAAGAACACATTACAAGACCGAGAGTTTAGTAGGGAAGTTGAAATCAATGCGTATAAGCAAGTAATGGATGCACTGAAGAAGAAGTGTACAGATGAGACGACTATTATTAGACATCTCGAACAAGATAAGAACAAGTTGCAAATGCAAGTAAAACGTCTTCAATCTAACTTCCAGGATGTGATGTCTCAATTTGAAAAGACAAGCGATACCCAAGAGGAGGAGATAAGAAAGGCAAGGTTGAACAGTGACGAGCAACAGAAGAAGATTGATTGCTTACAGGATGAAGTAACAAGTGTCGATGAAGCACTCAAAGTTTCCCGAGAAGAACTTCAAAGGGCAAATGTTGAGCTAGATGATATGTTAAATTATACACAACAGACAACAAGGAGACTAAACTTGGAACATGAACAACAGAATCTAGCTCTAAGACACGAATTCAAGGAAGAAACATCAAAACTAAACAAATTAATCGAATCACTTCAGAGTCAGGTGAAGAACTTTGAATCTGTCAAGGCTGAGTCTATTGATAAGCAAAATGATGCTCATCAAAAGCTTGACTCTCTATCAGAGCTGATTAGTACTCTTAAATGTACCTTGGAGAATGAGAAGGAGAGTGCACAAACTCTACTTGGTTCAAGATGATTTAAATGAGAAAAATTACTGTAAATATAAGACAAATTTATCATGCATGACAACCACCTGTAGGGCATATAGGCCCACAATAGTTATCATCTTCCAACATTGCAGTTATATAATCCATCGATCCGTCTTGTCTCTTGAATGCGCCCATATTGCAGTTTCCTGTTCGTGCATATCTGTTGGTATAGGAGGGAAAGAAGGTAAGCTATAGTGTGTACCCCATGAGTAAAAACATAGGAATAATACTCACCTGCACACTTGGGTATGACACTGGTGCTTTGGACTATTGACTCGATGGCCTTCTGCACAACCGACGTACTTGCTCGCTCTCCAGAGAGTCTGTGTTAGATGTCCATTATCTGGAAGATGCGCGTTGTTATGAATTGTCATGATGAAAGAGAAGTGATTGCAACATATGTTAGTGTATGTGGTGTAAAGGCAGTCAAATGAAGACTAAAGAAGGCCAAATGAAGTAGCCAAATCATCGAGTCTTCGTATTGAACACATAATAACACAAGACAAAACAATAGACTTTCCAGGCCACGGCCATTCCATCTCATACTCAACGAATCTTGCCAAAATCTTCTCTGGCTCTCGTCTAGTACCCCAGCCGCCACCGCCTTCGTTTGCTGCTGCATTCTCCCCATATATTCTATCTGGATCATGATATATACCATCTTTAATACCTGGCATACAGTAATCTAGTAAATGATCAGCCCATAATTGAGCTTCTTCTTTTAAGGACTCGCTCCATTGCAATGGTATGTATGACGTGTTATAATGTGCATGCCAATACTTTCGTCGCTTGTTATGTTCATATAGCCACACTTCATCTCGATCTGATAACGTAGGAAGAGTTGTATTGATCAGATGTGTAATCGCATATGACCTGAAGTAACCGCCGTGTAGTATAACCTCTCTATCGATCTCAACGTCATTACTCATCCCATGATGTGTCCATATTTTGTAATGGCCTTGCGGTATTTCATCATTGAATTGTGCAGTTTTGAGCCCATCGGCATATATATCAGTTACTGTGAATTCATACAATGACGAATCATCAATACAAACATCACGTTGATCAATATGTACCTGGTTGTTAGTATAGTTTCTTTCATTCTTCGCTAGAATCATCCCTGTCTCCTTTGACTTGAATGTCCATGCAATATCTTCACCATATTTATCAGTTTGGACTTGTATAGTGATCTTACGCTGTGGCGATGGACATAGTAATTCCAAGGCGGCAGATGAAGTTGACGTTGATGCTAGATTGATATCTCTATCCTCTTTATCCTCATCATCAATCAATGATGTCTGTTCAAGAATAGGTAATGTTGTTGATTTCATTTCCAACTCAAAGTGATGATGTACTTCATTCTTTTCAAAATTCGATCCAGCAACTAATATTTGCCACTTATCCTCTTCTTTATCGCCTATAATGATATCCTCTTTCTTCTTTCTTTGCATCATGACCTTATAAAAGCCCTGTACACTATCTGGACGACAGCATAATCCATCACCATACTTGTCATACAATACAAACTCATACCGATTCTTCTTCTTTATTGTGTTTATAACTCTATCATTATCATGTTGTTTTAGTAAACTTGGTGGATTACCTCTTCGTGGTTGTATGGACAGTTGTTGATCATCTGAATTGCCTAAACAAATCTCACGTATATCTGTCTGAGCTTCCATCCTAGAACCACCCTTATCCAACATTTTACCTTTGTATCCTCTGCGAGGTGATGACAATAGTATAACTTTTGATGTATGATCGATTAATTTCCATTTAGTATCAGTCGGATAATTATCTGTTTGTATCTCAACACGCATAAGTGTTTGTGTTGGGGAGCACGATAGTATATCATTTTGTGCCTTGTCCTTGCTAAGGTTATTATCGAATGCATCTGGTGATATAGCCAATGGTGAGGATGTTGGTGATTGAGATGGTGCATCTGTTGTTGGAGATATGGTCGGCTCATCAGTTCTTAAGAGAGTATAAAGAGGATGACATACAATTAGTAAATTGCCACAAGTGAGAACATCAAACACATCATGAAACTTACGGATGAGAGCTAGGCATATTTGTCGGATCGACAGTCGATGGACTATAAGTTGGCCAATATGTAGGTTGTTCTGTTGTAGGCGACTTCGTTGTAGGCGCTGCTGATGTAGGAGAAAGGGATATTGTTGATAGTGTATTTTGCTTGAGTGGTGGTGTCGAGTTGTTATTTGCAGAGTCGTCGGTATCATGTACATCATCACTGACGTAATGTCTAGACTGTTTAGCTCTATTCTTTGCAGTATTAGATGTGAACACACGATATGGCGTATTGGGTTTAGTTCGTAGTTTCACCACATTCATTAATGATCTAGCTACTACTTCGCTCCCTTCATCAATTCCTCGTAGGTTATTATTTCTATGTTGCTGAGCGCCCACTCTGCCGCCACCTCCAAACAATACTGCTAACACTACTATAACGAAGACCATTTTGTATTGGTTTTAACTGAATAATGATAATATGTTACTGGGGTTGGCGGTATACATGTAATGTGTGATAGTGGTAGCAAATCCCCAATATTAATAATGCGGTATCTTGTTAGTAGAGAAAGATGAGAAACGTTGTACTATCTACTGCCCTCTTCTGCCGTTCAACATCAACATAAGCCTCAGCCCCACAGTTTGGTATTTGCAATAAGGGGAACGAGTAGTGTTGTCAATACAACTATACAATACAGAGTGCTTGCATTGTTGGAAGCATTGATTAGCGATAACGTATCTTACTCTCTTTCACTTCTGCCGCGAGAGTAGATCCAGTCGAAGATACATCAAGTAATTGCAAAGATACTTGACATTGACACTGATAGGCTGTTCTCTTCTTATTTAGTTATAAATCATGTCATCATCAAACCTCTACACAAGGAAGCAATTGCGTGGTAACATACACCCATCACATGAACATCGTCGACACCGTATCCCACCAAAACAGAATAATAATATATCACATCAACAGCATATCCTCCAAGAAGAACAATTCTGTGGACAATGTATATGGAAAACAAATACACTCTGTGAGGATCGGGTGCAATTTATTGTTAAACGAGGTATATTAACGATAGATGAAGCACGTCAGAGTTTATTTGATAGGAAGGCTAGTTGTAGAAGTATTAGTGGTGAGCCTGAGATATTAGAGGAGGAATTACCTCCTATAGTAGAAGAAGAGGAAGAGGAAGAGCCTGCTGTTGTGGTAGAAGTACAGAAGGTATCAGAAGAAGAGGGTAAAACAGTACAACAGGAGATTGTACCCCAAGTAAAAGAATTACAAGAAGAGTCGACATCAACACAAGAAGAAGAAGAAACACCGCCAATCGAAGCATTCTGTAGTTCATGTCCATGGAAAACTGGTCAATTTGATTGTGACGAGCGCATGCAATATTTAGTTGATTTCTATAACCTGTCAGAGAATGATGCCAAGTTGGGATTGTTAGAACAGGGACATTGTATTAATACCGATTATGATCCAGATGCAGTAGTTTCCCGACCTCAACCAAATAAGGTTATTGAATTTTGTGGAGAATGCATTTGGAAAGAGAGTGAGTTTACTTGCGACTTAAAGGCAGAGTTAATGGCGGAGAATCCTTATAGAGATCCTCCAATAACTTTGCAGGAGGCAAAGATTGAAATATTGAATGATTGTAATAAGCAAGATGGTTTGCCTTGGGAAGATGAGGGTAGTATCAAACAAGAAGAGGGAAATATAGTTGAAGAACAACAGTCTTTGTCGGGGGGTGCAGTTGCAGGCATTGTAATTAGTCTACTAGTACTTGCTCTATTCATTGTTGTGGGTGTTTTATTCAAAAGAGGAAGTAGGGAGTCAAAGGAGGACGAGGTCACAAATCCAGAAGATCCACCTGCAAAGCAGCCAAACGATGATGAAAACCAGCAAGGAAATGTTCCACCTGTGGAATGTTTCAAGGAGAAAGCCGAGGAGAAAGATACTACTGCTGATGATAATGAATCGGATGATATGTTAATGGTATCAGAGGGAGCTGCAGCGGCGGTCATGGCAGCTGGTATGTCTTTATCATCAAGAGTCACACCGCCAACTGAAGCTGAAGAGGAATTTCCTTCTTCACCCTCTAATTCAAACCGTTCAAACTCATATCGTTCGGGCTCAGCATCAGGAACAGCTCATGGCTCGGGGTGTAAAACACCAGCATCTATACCCACTGATGAGGCACTTCCAACAAGGTCGTCACGCGAACCGTGGGACGGATCACCACCAAAATCTACGAAAGAACCAAAACAAGAAGCAGAATCATCGCCCCCTTTAGTGAGAGAATCACAAACACCCTCACCTGAACCAGAAGTTGAGATTTGGATTCAATGCAAACACGATGATGATAATACTGTGGCACATTCTGTACTTACATATGAAACAGATTGGACGGTATCGAGTGTCGACACACCCAGAGGGCTGACATTGTCAAAGTATCGAAGTCCCGATCCTCAAGGGGATACAAAGAATGTCGATTCTAGAGCCTCTAAAGGATTATATACAATGAATGAAGATAACTCAAGTCGGGAGGGATCAAGTAGAAGTTCACGCGATCCAAGTGGTAGTAAAGGATCCAGATTGTTAGAACAGGCAAAGAAGGCTGCAATTCTGGAAGAGGAAACAAAGAATAGGTCAGTACTAAAAGGAGAAGGTAGAGAAAAAGATACGATGATGATACAAAAATTAGCAATGAATGATGATAGTGTATCGTTGGCCGAGGAAATGGCATTGCAAATGATGGCGGAGATAGACGATGAAGATGGAGAATCAGAAGATGAAGAAGGGTCGATTTATGGGGATGTGTCTGTATCTGTTGACATGAAGGATGATAAATTGAAAGCACATCGAGATTTAACAATGGATGAGCTAGCGACACTTCATGAACTGCTTGAAGAGGAACTAAACATAGTTTCAGACGATGATTATGAAGATGCTGAGAACTTGCTCGACTTTACACTTGATATGGTTGACAGTGGAGAATCAATAGGGCATATAACGGAAGAGCTAAAGTATATGGGTATGTCTGTATGTGATGAAGACGCTGCACACAAATTGGGTGTGTGTCTAACAAAGTACTTTATCAATCTGAAGAAGAGGGACTGAAGAAGGATTTGTATACATAGGAAATTCATCAGCTTAAAACATAAGACGACCACGTTTAGTTCCCTTCTTCTTCGTATTGCCGCTGGGTTCCTTATTTACAGCTCACAGTACCTCTAGAAAGAGGGCTAGCCGGCTGGTATGTCTAGGTATCCTAGGATACCTGATATGAAAGATTTGATTTTCCTATGATAATTGATAAGATAATTCTCTCCTCCCCTCTTGCATTGTGATTAGTTATGATATCGGCTGTACTGTTAGCTGCTGGATTGCTACAATTAGCATGGGGATTTGCTCCCTCTCCTTTGATTGATGATACATATTGCAATGTGGTAGAATCAAAATCCACTCGCCTTTACTCCTCGATACCAACATCATTTGATACATTGACATCTGGTCTAGCTTCAATTGCTCGTTTGCCTAATGGTGTTACAGTCTCGGGGGGTATATCAACATCAGGTCCAGCTTCTAAATTTCTTCCAAAGATACTAAAATTATATGATGTCGAGAATGATATCAATTGCCGAGCGGTAAGAGAAAAGATAACTAAGTTCGACTTAGTTGTAAAAGAAGTCATCCCAGCAGCTTCTAATTCTCGTCGAGTTAATGAGGTATCAACTGTACCAACCATGATTGCGTCAGTAGACGGGAAGGAAATGACATATTCAGGTGTAGATGACATATTGAACTTCTTGAATAATAAGTTTTCAACTGATAAGGAAATGAAAGATAACGAAGATGAATTAATAGAAGAGGATATTAAATCTTCTTCGTCAAGTAATGATGAAGTAGATATCGAAAAGACATTGTTACAAATCAAAGATACATTATTAGAATCAATACCTGGTATACTTCGTGCTGGAAAGTCCGCGTTTGTTTTGTTTTATTATGTGAACTCAATTTGTCTTTATTTGACTGCCTTTGCAACCAACATGTTAACAAAAGTTATTTCATCTCTCTCTCACCGTCATAAATTTCAGGGAGAGGCCGATCAGTATGTAGTGCAGCATCAATCGACTTATCACCATCCCGTCCAAACAAACCATTGGTTTTGTATTCAT